>Ga0160423_10004981_pt1 | contig 10879 bp, 9 predicted proteins | sample CRUFie14St8metaG_FD_108191 | JGI IMG/M metagenome (GOLD analysis project Ga0160423, IMG submission 108191) | Marine microbial communities from the Costa Rica Dome - CRUD Field 142mm St8 metaG | ecosystem: Environmental > Aquatic > Marine > Oceanic > Photic zone | place: Costa Rica: the Eastern... | reverse complement strand
TTCTAATTTTGCAGCCAACCAAGAGTACCCCAAGGATGGGACTTTTGGTGGACCTTTATCCTGTGGCAAAGATGGATATAAAATGAGAGGTGGAGAGCCGATGCTTGATAAAAATGGCGAACCTATCGTAGCTTTCATATGCTCATATAGAAAGCCTATGGAATATTATGCATTAATAGAAGATGGTAAAGTTATTCAGACTGCTTTTGTTGAAGATAAGGAAGATTTGATTAAGATTCAAAAAGAGAATCAAGATTTAAAACTTATGGAGTACAGTGGATGCCCACATTGGCATGCCCCCGAACATGTAGATTTATTTGATTAAAATGAATGAACTAGAAGTAATGAGCATTTTCCCTAAAGCCCTTGGGCTTACAGAACTCCCCTTTTTTCACGAGGAGTTACTTGTTTCGTTTGCTGAAACCCTAGAATACAAGGAGAGCCTAAGAGGCAAATACGATGGATCGCTTTCAATAGATAATCAAATACTTAATGACAGCCATTTCCTTGATGTCAAAAAACAAATCCTAGCATATGCTTTATCATTCGGGCGAAATGTTCTAGAGCACCTGTTTGAAGATATATATATTAGCTGTTCTTGGATAAACAAACTAACTCAAGGGCAATCTGTCTCCATGCATTCTCATAACAATAGCTACATTAGCGGAGTTTTATATCTAACCGAAGGCTCTCCAATTACATTTGCAGACTTTAACCGTCCATCCCCGTGGGAGCCAAAAATTTCCAAACTTAATGAATTTAATGATCATCTTTGTCTCATAAAGCCTAGTCCGGGGAGATTAATCCTATTTCAATCAGCGCTGGTTCATGGCGTAGAAGCTTCCCCCAGCCTCCACCCAAGGTACTCTATTGGATTTAACATTGTTCCTGTGGGCGAAATAGGTTATTCCACAAGCTTTCTTCATCTTCACCCTCCGCAGTGAGTGTAACTATTGCTGATGATATTCGCATACCTTATCTTAATTTCCTCCCTTTCGCTTGCGGCTGTAGCCGCATACTTCAGTATTCTTGGTCTCACCGCAATTTTTCCCGGTGCATTTTGGTCCATTGTTGTCATGGGTGGAGCATTAGAAGTTGGCAAGCTAGTCACAGCAGTATGGTTGCATAGAAATTGGAAAAAAGCAGCTAGAAGCATTAGGTTTTATCTAGCATTTGCAGTCCTTGTTCTTTCTGGAATTACGAGTATGGGTATTTTTGGGTTCCTTAGTAAGTCTCATATTGAACAAGAGTCAGGTTCATATCAATATGTAGCCCAATTAAATTTATTAAATAACAAAATTGAATCTATAGAATCTAAAAAACTTTCTCTTAACGAACAAAAGAATAACAACAACCAACTGAAAGAAGAAGATTTCAATTTGCTTTCTAGGCTTAACGATAGATTACAAATGCTTGATGAGGCAGTTTCTGAAGTTAGAAACAAAGGAGGGTTTAGTGTTAGCAGTAAACTAAAAGCCCTCGATGAGACTCAAGCACCCGAAAGATCTTCAATTTCCAAACAAAAAACTGACATACAAAGCAGGCTTGAAAACTATAGAACCAAAGTTGAAGAAGAAATTTTTCCATCATTAACAAAACTTGAAGAAGAATTACTTGGTTTAAATTTAGAGAAAAGTAAAATAGACTCTGAGATAAAAAAACTGGAATCAGAAATTGGTCCAGTTAAGTATATAGCAGAAATAGTATCTGATCTAGGTGGCCCAGAGGTAGACGCCCCTAAAGCAGTAAGAATTGTTATATTAATTTTAATATTTGTTTTTGACCCACTTGCTATCTTATTAGTTGTTTCAGCATCCATCACATTCAAACAAATGGACGGAGGCGGAGTACCAAAAGACTTAATAAAATACAGAAGTTCTTTACTAGATGAGCTTGAGGTACATTTAGGAGAAGGCAAACCTGCCGAAACCTTTATAGAAAAATACAAAATATAAGCTTGACTTCTTAATTGTTTTTTGTTATCATAGAGGGCATATGATTCCTCTATTTAAATCACATTACAGCATAGGAAGAAGCATTCTACGTCCTAATGAAATTTTTGAAATTGCAAAAGAGTCTAATCTTGATAAAGTTTTTCTTGTTGAAGACTCTCTAGTTGGGTTCCTTGAGGCTGATAAAGAATCTAAAGAAAAAGATATTGATTTAGCATTTGGCTTGAGAATTAATGCTTGCAATAAAGTCTCCAATGACAAAAAAGAAAACGAATCCTGCTTTCATAAAATTATTATTTTTGCAAAAGACGGAGAAGGATGTAAATTAATTAATAAAATATACTCCAAAGCCTTTTGCGATAATGATGGGGCAATTGAATTTAATAATCTAAAAAAGTTTTGGAACAAAGATCATCTCATTCTAGCTGTTCCATTTTATGATTCTTTTATTTTTAAAAATACATTGCATTTTTGTAGTTGCATACCAGACTTTAGTTTTTGCACACCAGTTTTTTTCCTAGAAAATAATTACCTTCCCTTTGATGAGATAGTTAGAGAAAAAGTTCTTGACTATTGTAAAGAAAACAATTATAATACGGAAGAAACTAAATCTATTTTTTATAAAGACAGAGAAGACTTTGAGGCGTTTCAAACATACAAGTGCATCACAAACAGGAGATTTAAACAGAGAACACTATCAGTTCCAAACTTCGATCATTTATCAAGCTCGGAGTTTTCTTTTGAAAGTTTTTTAGAACATGAAGTATCTTAAATATTCAGACATATCTTTAGTACCTAATTATAGCGAATGTCATAGTAGGTCAGATTGCTCTACATCAGTATATGTTGGCGATAAAAAATACAAGTTGCCAATTATTCCCGCAAACATGAAGTCCGTCATGGACATGAGGCTTGCAAAATGGATGAGTCAAAATGATTATTTTTACATCATGCATAGATTTGACAGGAAGCTATCAGATGATGTAGGTTTGGCTAATTCAGAAGACTGGAAAACTATTTCTTTCAGTACTGGAGTGAAGATGTCTGATAAGATTGAAGTGATGAATATTAGCAAAAACCCTGCTTTAAGACTTGATTTTCTTACTATTGATATTGCACATGGTCATTGCAAAAGAATGAAGATTGCAATTGAATGCGTTAAAAAATATTTACCTGACACAAAAATTATTGCTGGCAATGTTGCAACTCCAGAAGCGGTAAAAACTTTGTCAGATTGGGGTGCAGATATAGTTAAGGTTGGTATAGGTCAAGGTTCTCCATGCACAACAAAAGATAAAACAGGGTTTACTATGCCTATGTTTACCTGTGTAAAGCAGTGCTCTCAAGTTTTCGGGGGGTCTTTCGGTGATGAATCTTCAGCAGTTCCAATTATAGCAGATGGTGGAATAAAATGTAATGGTGACATAGCAAAGGCAATCGTAGCAGGAGCTAAACTTGTTATGGCTGGAGGAATGTTTGCTTCCTGCACAGACAGCCCTGCAATTCCAACTACAATAAACGGAGTGCAACATAAAGCTTACTTTGGCTCTGCTAGTGCTGAGAACAAAGGTCATACTAATCATATAGAAGGTAAGTTAAACCATGTTGCCACAAGCACTATGAGCTATGAAGAGAAACTTTTAGAAATACAACAAGACTTACAAAGTTCAATTTCCTACGGTGGGGGAGAGGACTTAAATGTCTTAAAAGATGTGAGGTATGTGGAAGTATGAATAAAACCAAAGTTAAAGCTATCAAAAAAATCATAGGTTATGACGACTCTTTGCCTGAGCATAGAAGAATATTAAAAAGATTGAAAAAGGAATACCAAAGACTACCTGCTGGATCTAAAGTTAATCTTTTGGAAGATCTAAAGAAAGCGTTTAAGAAAACAGATGACGGACAAGATTGATAGTTTATTAAGATTTCAAAGAAATCAAAAGTATGTATTTTTTGATTTTGAAACTTGCAATCTAAATCTAGGATCAATAGATAATAAGCCTTGGCAGCTAGGCTTTATCATTATTAAAGATGGCAGAATTGTTGACAAGCATGACTTTTGGCTTCACTGGGAAGACCTAAAGATGTCTCCTACGGCTGCAAAAATGACAGGCTGGACAGAGTCCAAATATAAAAAGCTTGCAGTTGATCCCCAAGAGCCTTTAGATTTATTCGAAAAGTATCTGTACGACGAAGACTATATCAATGTAGGTCATAATATTTTAGGCTTTGATGTTTATATTCATGGCATTTATAGAAGGTGTTTAGGCAAAGTACCTGACTATTCTTACATAAAAAGATCCATTGATACAGTTTGCTTAGCCAAAGCATTAAAAAATGATATTAAGTTTTGCAGAGATGAAAGTTTTTATAGCTGGCAATATAAGCTAAACAACATGATGGATAGAAAATCAAAAAAGAAATTGATTGACTTGTGCCATTATTACGATATAAAGATAGATGAATCAAGATTACATGATGCAATGTATGACATCGAGCAGAACTATGAAGTTTTCAAAAAAATGATTTGGGAACTTGATGTTTAATCAAAAAATTTTTTCGACAAAAAATAAATTGACAGTGGACGATATACAATATATAATATATAACAAAAATTTTTTTTCGACAGACAGATTTTTGACAGTGGACGATACTTTAATATATGAACTTTTTAGATAATTTTACTAGATACGAAAACCATAGGCCAGAAGGAGTACTTTTGCCAAAAATTGAAATTGATAAAAAATTCTATAAGACTCTTAACATTGATCCAAAAACTTCCAATTATGATTTCCTTAGGGAAATTTGCCTAAAAGGTGTAAAAGATAAAGGTATAGATGCTTTACAAAACAAACAGGAATACTACGACAGGGCTAAGTATGAGCTTGAAATTCTTAGGGATCTTGGGTTTGTCGATTACATTCTTCTTAATTGGGATATTCTTAACTATTGTCATGATAATGACATACCAACTGGTCCGGGCAGGGGTTCTGCTGCGGGATCTCTTGTCCTTTACCTTATTGGAGTTACCAAAGTTGATCCTGTTAAATACGAGTTGTTTTTTGAGAGGTTTGTTTCAAAAAGTAGGGCTAAAAAAATAGAAGTAGATGGAATTACTTACTTAGACGGAAGTCTCCTTGCTGATGTCGATAATGATATAGCCTACGAGCATAGACAAAAGGTTATTGAGTATATCGAAAACAAGCATCCGGGAAGAACTGCAAATATTTTAACATTAAATACTCTTACTAGTAAACTATGCATAAAGGAGTGCGGTAAAATTGTGGGTGAGTATTCCGAGCAAGAAGTTAATGATGTTAGTTCTTTTATACCTAAGAAATTTGGAAAGGTGGCTTCGATTGAAGACTCCATTGCAGAAAGCCAAAGATTCAACAAATGGTCTGAAGATAACAAAAAGGTAATTTCTATTGCTAGAAAAATAGAAGGACTAAACAAAAATACAGGAGTGCATCCTTCTGGAATAGCCATCTCTCACCATGAAATATCAGAGATATGCCCAACCCAAAAAACCGCTGACGGCAATATAGTCTCTGGCTATGATATGCATTGGGTGTCTGAGTTAATGGTAAAATTCGACATTCTTGGATTAAGAACCTTGAGTGTGATTTACGATGTATGCAAGTCTCTTGATATTGATGTCTATGACATAGATTTAGATTGCCCTGATTTATACAAACCTTTACAAAGTCTTGAAAACCCACATGGTTTATTTCAAATTGAAGCTGATACCAATTTTAGGGTTTGTAAAAAAATTAAACCTCAAAACATGGAACAACTTAGTGCGGTAGTTGCCATCGCTAGACCGGGGGCTTTAGAATTTGCCGATAATTATGCAGAATATGTAGCTACATCAGAGTTTCAAAGCACACATGAGGTATTCGATGATGTACTAGATTATACTGGAGGCATTCCCCTGTACCAAGAGCAACTTATGAAGATGGCTGTTAAAGTAGGATTTACTCTTGATGAGTCTGAACAACTAAGAAGAATTGTAGGCAAGAAAAAAGTCAAAGAAATGCCTAAGTGGAAAAAGAAAATTAAGAAAAAAATTGAAACAAATAATCTTCCAGAAGAAGTGGGGGACATACTTTGGGGAGTTGCCGAAGATAGTGCAAATTATTCTTTCAATAAATCTCATGCAATCGCTTACTCAACTTTGGCTGCATGGACTACTTATTTAAAATTTAAACATCCACATCAATTCTTTCTCAGTCTATTAAAAATGGCTCAGTTTGAGCCTAGCCCTCAAGAAGAAATATCTAAAATCAGCAGAGAGCTTTCCTTTTTTAATATAAGACTACTGCAACCAAACTTAGTCAAGTCGGATTTTGATTTTAAAATTGATGGAGACAACATTAGGTTTGGCTTAAATAACATCAAAGGAGTTAGTCAGAAATCATTAAAATCTTTGGAAGAATTTAGAGATATAGAAAATTCTACAAAATACGACATTTTTATTTCTGCAAAACAGGCTGGGTTAAATATCGGTGTTGTCTCAGCTTTAGTTCAAGCCGGTGCTTTGAACGAACAATCATCTGTTAGTCGGCCTAGGCTTGTGCTTGAGGCTCAAGCATTTAATTTGCTAACAGATAGAGAGAAAAGAAATTTTATAGCTCTAGGCGACAAGTTTAATTATGATATTTTAAACTCCATTCATGCAGCAAAATCTGGAGAACTTCTTGCAGACGATGGGAAGCCACTAATGAAGCCTTCTAGATTTGAAACATTTAAGAAAAAATATGACAAATATAAGTCTATTTACGATAAAAACAAAAACTATGAAGATTTTGCTAATTGGTTTTTTGAAAAAAATCTATTAGGCTACAGTTATTCCAAAAACCTAAAAGATGTATTTCAAGATAGTCTTGGCTCATTGAGAGACTCAGTTTACTTTAATGCCATGGAGTTAAATCATAGGGGCAAATTTATTGGGGTGGTAGAAGACTCAATCAGGAAAACAAGTGCTAACGGCAATCAATACATCAAAGTATTACTGAGCGATGAGTTTGGTAGCATTCCTGCCATCATTGTAGACAACAGAAGGAAAGCCTCATGCACAGAATATATTGAATCTGGTGGAAAAATTCCAGAAAAGGGCAATATACTAATTGTTGTAGGAAGAAAGGGAGAGGACATAATTTTCGTAGAGGACATGAATATTATGGACGAAAAAATATATATGAAGTTAGCTGACATAAAATAAGGTGTAATTTTATATATAACATGGCTCCAAACTTCACTCCTAGAACTCAAGAGATTATAGCAACCTCAAAAAAACTTGCTGAGAAATATTCACATAATGAGGTAAGCTTAGATCATCTGTTTCTTGCAATATTAAAAAGCGATTCGCTTGTATTACCTTTTATAATTTCTCGCTACAATATAGATTATGCAATTTTAGTTGAGCTAGTAGAAGATAGTATTGAATCTCAATTTGATAATCCACCAGAAGAATCTAGGTTAGGCAATTTAGGAAATGCTCAATTTTCTGAACAGTACAGAAATTGCCTGACTGCAGCATGCAACTCCTCTAGTTCTAAATCTCATTTTTTTGTATCAGTTGAGCATATTCTGCACGGCTTATTAATTGCCGACAATTCATCAATACCAGAATATTTTTTAGTTCTTGATATTGATGTAGAAGATTTAAAAAACTGGCTAGAGAAAATTATAGACTATGACACGATAGATGCCCATCCCTCTATACAATATAAACCCTCAGGTGCAGAACCTTCAATTCAAAGCTCTAAACCCATAGAGGCATATAGCACCAATCTTACAGAGTTAGCTTCCGATGGTCAGTTTGACTATATATCATCAAATGCCTCTTACTATAATCAAATTTCAGAAGCTCTTTGCAGAAAAACAAAATCAAGCGTTGTTCTTGTGGGTGAGGCTGGAGTAGGAAAAACAGCTCTTGTAGAAAACTTAGCCAAAAAAATATCCAAATTTGAGAGTAATGACTATTTAATTAACAAACAAGTCATCTCCCTAGATTTATTTTCCATGATTGCTGGAACAAAATACAGGGGCCAATTTGAAGAAAGATTAAAATCTTTTATAGAATTTGTTAAAAAAGATAAAAACATAATTTTATTTATTGACGAAATTCATACTCTCATAGGGGCCGGTAACGCAGAAGGCACACTTGATGCCGCAAACATATTAAAACCCTATCTTGCCAGAGGCGAAATAACATGTATAGGTGCTACAACTAATAAAGAATACAAGAAAAGCATAGAGAAAGATTCTGCATTAAAAAGAAGATTTGCAGTGGTGAGAGTACATGAACCTAGCCCAAAAGAGTCATTAAATATATTAAATACTGTTTCTGAAGGCTATAGTTTATTTCACAATGTGATGTATGATTCAAGTGCATTACTGGAGGCAGTCTCGCTTTCAAACAGGTATATTAAAGACAGAGCTTTGCCCGACAAAGCTATAGACTTAATAGATCAAGCTGGTGCTAGATTAAAAATTTCATCTTTTAAAAAACCTAATTCATTAAAAGCTCTTGAGCAAATCATTATCGATCCAGAGGTTGACAATGACACTAAACAATCAGTATTCACTAAATATCAATCTCAAGTTAGAAAATGGGGAAAAAAACAACTTGAATCCCAACCCACTGTTTTACCAATTCATATCCAAGAAATTATATCCGATAGATTTAATATCCCTATTGAGGTTTTACAGGAAAGCAACTCTTCTAGGTTATCAAAGCTTCATAAAAATATGTCGAAAGATGTCATCGGTCAAGACCATGTAGTTTCAAAAATTTATGACTCTCTTTGCCGACATCAAATTGGCTTAAAAGACCCAAATAGACCAACAGCTAGCTTCCTATTTTTAGGTAAAACTGGCCTAGGAAAAACTTTAACTGCGAAATCCTTGTCTAAATATTATTTTGGTGGAGACAAGAACTTGATATATTTTGACATGAGTGAGTTTTCTGAATCAGTTTCTACATCAAAATTAATAGGCTCATCTCCGGGATATGTAGGTTACGAAGAAGGTGGAGGTCTAACTGAAAAACTAAAAGCAAATCCATATTCAGTTTTATTGTTTGATGAAATAGAAAAAGCTCATCCAACTGTAATGCAATCACTATTACAAATTCTTGAAGAAGGCAGAATCACAGATAATTCAGGTCAAGAAGTTTCATGTAAGCATTGTGTTATTATTCTGACTAGCAATGTTGGAGCTTTTATTGTAGATAAAACAAATGCAGTTGGCTTTGGTAGTACCGATACAAACAACAACTCAAGAATACTAGATGAAGCTAAAAGAACATTTAGTCCAGAACTTATTAACAGACTTGACGATGTTGTAGTTTTTAATAATTTAGAAAAATCTGAAGTAAATAAAATTATTACTCTTGAATTTAATAAAGTTAAATCAAAATTAAAATCAAAAAATATTACATGTATTCTTTCAAAAAGTGCTAGAGACAAAATTATTGATTTAACAATATCCGACAACATGGGAGCTAGGCCAGTAAGAAAGATAATGCAAAATCAAATAGAGACTTGCATAGCAAAAAAGTTGATAAATTTAGAAAAAAATCCGGAAAAAATTTCTTTAAACTTTAAAGATGGCATTTTTAACTGTAATATATTAAGTGATTAATGATAGACCTAGAGTTATATATCAAACAGAAGCTATATATACGAGCTTAGATGCTACTGGCTATCATTTTGGAAACAACACAGCCCAAGACACGGGTGATTGCGAACTGAGAAATATAGATGCAACTGGTTGCTCTGGTAATTTAGTAAGACAATTGCATAGGATTCAAGCTGTAGATTTTGATTACAAGATTAACTGGACAAATGTAGACCAATACGGTCAAGGGGCTAGGTTAGACTTCATGATGTTGACCACCCCAGATATAACTTTAAGTTTTGAGTATCTTTTGGCAGACGGATATAATGAGCAGCTTATGGGTTTTACTGTAGATGGAAAACATCAAGCCTTAAGAAATCATATCTACGACACATATAGAAAGGTTGGTTCTAATTTTTTCTTATTGACATCTGACTATGGACACGATGCTATAGGCACAGATCTTAGTAAAAAACCAGAAACAAAACGAATTGTGGGTATAGGCAATGCTTTTCTATCTCAATTTGCTTTTATGGCTCAAGTTGATCAATTACCTAGAGCTAGAGCTACATTTGAAGGATTTAATGTTAGGTCTTATACTGGTATTTGCAACCTACCTCTTCCAAGCGTTAATCCAAACAAGGATTGCGTCTTAAGTGAACTAGGTGATGAAGATTTAAGATTTAGTATCCCAGATCCCGAACAAGGCATCCTATATGAACAGGTTTCTGGCATGGAAGATATATATATTAAGCCCGGAAGCACAGCCTTAAGGCCGGGAGACATTAGAATAGATCTACAAAACAGAGGTTTAATTACAGAACAATTAAGCGGATTTAGTCATACTTTTGGCGAAAGCGGAAAAAGTAGTTATGATAGAGGGGCTGCAAGTATTCAAGGCTTTGCCCTAAATATTCCTCTAGGCAATACAAGAATGCATAGAGTGGGAACTCATCTTGAATGGACTAGATCTGTTAATTTTCCAGTAAACGCTGAATTGCAAGTTGATGCTATCGTAGGTGAATTAAAGAAAGGCGGATTTCAACAAGAATATTGCCAAAATCCTTTTGACATAAGAATTGTGATGCATGATTGCAGATGTTTAGTTGACTGTTGCAATGTTGCGGTTCAAAAACATCAAAATATAACTATAGAAATTAGAGGGGCGACCTTAACAAATGAAGACATGATCTCAAATATAGGAGACAATAAGCAAACATCTCTTAGGTTTACCGCACAAATAGGATCTGAAGATGATACTGAAAACGGAATTTTTATTTCTGGTAAAAGTTTTATACCAG
>Ga0160423_10004980_pt1 | contig 10880 bp, 11 predicted proteins | sample CRUFie14St8metaG_FD_108191 | JGI IMG/M metagenome (GOLD analysis project Ga0160423, IMG submission 108191) | Marine microbial communities from the Costa Rica Dome - CRUD Field 142mm St8 metaG | ecosystem: Environmental > Aquatic > Marine > Oceanic > Photic zone | place: Costa Rica: the Eastern... | reverse complement strand
TGGGTTAGGGCGTTAAACCGTGGATGTAGTCTGCCAAAACCCTGATCTGGCCGTCGGTGAGCCCTGACGCGACATTGCGCATCATTGCCCCATATTCTTCATCTGAGGCCCGCAGGCCCTCGCGATATGCAGTTAGTTGAGCGACTGTATAGGCTACTGACTGGCCGCCAAGCACTGGAAATCCGGCTTGATCATTACCCAAGCCCCCCGGACCATGACAAGCGGCGCAGGCTGCGACACCGCGATCGGCAATACCGCCCTTGTAAATCATACGTGCAGTTTTAATGTCCTCGTCACTGCCAACCGCTTCACCGATCTTGCCTGGCAAGCTGGCATAGTAGGCAGCGAGATCCTCTAGATCCTGGGCTGATTTGCCAATCAACTGCGCGGTCATCAGTGGCACATCACGCTCTCCAGATTGGAACATCTGCAATTGCCGTTTAAGGTACTTCGCACTCTGCCCAGCAAGGTTTGGATAAGAGGGATCGATCGCCGTAGCACCGTCCTGGCCATGACATGCAGCACAGGTTACCGCTTGGGCCGCGCCAGCCTCTACATTGCCTGCTGCATGAGAGGCCACCGCGGTTAAGGTTGCAGCAGCAACCATGATCCATTTTGTAATGCGCACAAAAACTTCCATTTAATCTATTCCGTATTTTGGGGTCATTCGACTAAGGCCAACCCGAACAGCCGGAGCACTAGGTTGATGCTAAACTATCCAACACTTAAACCTGAGCCTAGCTCTGCTCTTAGCACTGCGCCGAGCAATGCTGACGCGGCGCGATTATATATCAAGACAAGCAAGTGTTGTTACCCGAACGCCTCGATGCGACCTTTTTAACTAGTGCACCAGATCTTCGACGCTGCCCTCCTGCTGACATGCCAGAAGTGGCATTCGCCGGACGCTCGAATGCTGGAAAATCCTCTGTACTGAACCAACTTACCGGCAATCGGCGCACCGCTAAGGTCAGTAAAACTCCGGGGCGTACCCAGTTGCTCAACTTTTTCTCGGTGCGCCAAGGCGGGCGCTTGGTGGATCTGCCCGGTTACGGGTACGCCAAAGCGACATTAAACGCCCAGCAACAGTGGCAAAAGGCCGTTAACCACTATTTATCCTATCGCGACAGCCTAGTCGGGTTGGTTTTGGTCATGGACATTCGCCATCCAAATCAACCATTTGATCAAGATATGCTGAATTGGAGTCGCGATTCCGAGCTGCCGATACATGTTTTATTGAACAAAGCCGACAAACTCGGACGCAACGCTCAGCACAAAGCGTTGGCGCAACTACAGCGCCAATATGCTGAGTACCCAACTGTCTCAATACAATGTTTTTCAGCGGCTAAGGGCCAGGGCAAGGAGCAATTGATGGGTGTTCTTTTGCCATGGCTGGCAACGCCACTGCCTGCCCCAGACGAACCAGAGTAATAATCCACCCAAAGTGGCTGCTAGTTGCCCCAATGGGTTGTCCGCTAATGCGCTTCGTCCCAGTTTGCTCCTATGCCGGTCTCCACAGTCAAGGGCACCGTTAAGTCAGCCGCGCCACACATCAATGTTTCAACCTGCTGTTGCAGCTCCGCAACGTCACTTGCGCTGACCTCAAATACCAATTCGTCATGCACTTGCATAATCATTTGCGCATCCAGGGGACTCTCAGCTAACCAATTCTGCACTGCAATCATCGCGCGCTTGATGATATCTGCGGCAGTGCCCTGCATCGGCGCATTGATCGCAGTGCGCTCAGCTGCTTGACGCCGCATCACCTGCCGAGAATTTATTTCCGGCAGGTACAAGCGCCGCCCAAATACCGTTTCTACATATCCGCGCTCCGCTGCTGCGCTGCGAGTCTCATCCATGTAGCGTAAAACGCCAGGGTAGCGGGCGAAGTATCGGTCTATATAGTCTTGCGCCAGGGTTCTAGAAATATTCAGCTGCCGCCCCAGGCCAAACGCAGACATGCCATAGATCAGACCAAAATTAATGGCTTTGGCGCTGCGACGTTCCTCCTCAGAAACCGTGTCTAGGGTGCGGCCAAAGACCTCAGCCGCGGTCGCGCGGTGAATATCCTGCTCTTCCGCAAACGCCGCATGCAATCCGCTATCACCAGACAAATGCGCCATGATGCGTAGCTCAATCTGCGAGTAATCCGAAGCCATGATGACCTTATCAGGGGCAGCAACAAAGGCTTGGCGAATACGCCGTCCTTCAGCATTACGAATCGGGATATTTTGCAAGTTTGGATCCGAAGACGAGAGCCGACCAGTAGCGGCAACCGCTTGATGATAGGACGTGTGGATACGGCCCGAAGCCGAATTGATGTCCAGCGGCAATTTGTCCGCATAGGTAGATTTGAGTTTCGCCAAACTTCGATATTGGAGAATAGTCGCGGGCAGCTCGTAGTCTTGGGCAAGGTCAACTAGTACCGGTTCTGCTGTGGACGGTTTACCGCCCGGTGTTTTTTTCAAGACCGGCAGATTTAATTTGTCGTAAAAGATCGCCTGCAACTGCTTGGTGCTGTCGAGGTTGAACTGTTCGCCCGCCTGCTCCCAAGCCTCTTCGGTTAAGCTGTGTAGCCGTTCGGCAAGTTCCGCGCTGTGCTGTTTCAACAACCGCCCGTCCACTAATGCACCTTGGCGCTCGACCGCCGACAAAATGGGCACTAATGGCATGTCAATGTCTAACAGCACCTGCTCCAGCGCCGGCTGCTCGCGTAACAGCGGCAGCAGGTGTTGATGTAATTGCAGAGTGATATCAGCGTCTTCTGCAGCATAGTCTGCTGCAATGTCGAGGGATATTTGATTGAACGTAAGCTGCTTTGCCCCCTTTCCTGCAATGTCCTCAAAATGTACCGTGCTGCGCCCGAGATAATGTTCGGCTAACGCGTCCATATTGTGGCGCGTGGCAGTGCTGTTAAGCACATAGGATTCCAGCATCGTATCGAACAATGGCCCCGCAAAGGCGACGCCATAGCGCGCCAAAACACTCATATCGTACTTAATATTTTGGCCGATCTTGGTAAGTTTCGGATCCTCTAACAACGGCTTTATAAGCGCTAGAGCAACATCTAAGGACAATTGCTCCGGCGCACCCGGATAGTCATGGGCAACCGGCACATAGGCTGCACGACCGGGCGTGGCCGCAAACGAAAACCCTACCAATTCTGCCTGCATGTAATTGATGCTCGTGGTTTCAGTGTCCACCGCAAACTCGCCAGCCGCACGCAATTCACCGATCCATTGTTTCAGCTCTTGCTCCGAGGTAACAAGGTGGTAATCGCGTACTACCGGACTGGCGTCTACAACCGGTGCTGGGTCCACTACGGATGCGTCCGCATCTAAAGCTTCAAGCCAGGACTTAAACTCCAATTGGGTAAAGGCCGTGCGGAGGTAGTCGTCGTCCGGCTCGGATTGTTGCAGCTGCTCTAGACTCAGAGCCAGTTCCACATCGCACTTAATCTGTGTCAGAGCGCGAGACAGCGGCAACTGTTCTAACGACGCCCGTAAGCTCTCGCCGATTTTGCCCTTAATCTCCTCAGCTCTGCGCATCAACTCGTCTAACGAGCCGTATTCGCCAAGCCATTTTGCGGCTGTCTTTGGCCCCACCTTGGGGACACCGGGGATGTTATCGACGCTGTCTCCCATCAATGCCAGATAATCCACAATTTGCTCAGGGGTTACGCCAAATTTGTCGATCACGCCCTGACGATCCATATATGTCTCAGTCATGGTATTTACTAAAGACACGTGATCTGTCACCAATTGCGCCATGTCTTTGTCGCCAGTTGAGATAACGGTGTCACGTTGCTGCGCCGTTGCCATAGTCGCATACGTGCCGATGACATCGTCCGCCTCTACGCCCTCAACGCAAATGAGCGGTAAGCCCATAGCCCGAATGAGGTCATGAATGGGTTGGATCTGCTCACGCAAATCTTCCGGCATGCTCGATCGATTGGCCTTGTACTCGCTATAAAGATCATCACGAAATGTTTTACCCGGAGCATCAAATACCACCACGACCAAGCTACCCGGATAGTCTTTGGCCAACTTCCGAATCATGCTGATGACGCCGCGAATGGCCCCGGTTGGTTCACCAGCCTTAGTCGTTAGATCCGGCAGCGCATAGTAGGCTCGGAACAAATACGACGAACCATCTACTAGTACTAGAGGCGCTTGCTCTGAGGGTTGATTAGGCTTTAGATTGGGCACGATTCTGGCCTTTACACACTGACTGTGAACACTTTACTACAGCAATTAACGCAACACAGGCTTCAATACGTTGGCATTTTGTTTTTGGCACTGCTGAGCAATGAGGTAGCGTTCGCTGATCCCGCCAATGCGGGACCCGACGTTACAATCATCGCGGGCAAGGAAGAGGTCGTCTATGAATTTCGCCAGAACGGCGTGTTAAGAATGATTAGAGTGGTGCCAAATTGGGGAAAACCCTATTACTTGGTGCCTCAGGATCCAACCCGGGGTAATGGCGATTTAGAACAAGCTGGGGCGTTAGTCCCAAGTTGGACGCTACGACAATTCGAGCCGAAAAAACCCTAAGCGCGCATCAAGAATAATGAGTACCACGCATTAGAGTCCTGCCACAGCGCAGTTTTAGTAAAGCCCGCCTGTTGGGCTATGTGCAGAAACTCGTCAGGATGATATTTATAAGAATCTTCGGTATGGATCGCTTCCCCGGCAGCGAACTCTATCACCGCGCCGCCTATTTCCACCTGCTGAGCGATACGGCTGCGTAAAAACATTTGTATGCATCCTAGGTCGTCGTTGTAATGCGCCTCGTGTGCAAACTGGTCGAGTTTGAAATTAGCCTGCAGCTGCTCATTCAAATGCTGCAACGCGTTGAGATTAAAATCCGCCGTAACGCCAGCAGCATCGTTATACGCGGCCTCGAGCACAGCAACAGATTTTTTTGCATCAACGCCAATTAATAGTTGAGCACCGTGACCCAATGTGTCGCGCAACCGTTGTAAAAATCCGATCGCTTCCCCAGGAGTAAAATTGCCGATACTGGAGCCCGGAAAGAATCCTAGTTTCTGCATGGATTGCACTTCATCAGGCAGAGTAAAACTTGCACTGATGTCTGCACAAACCGGATAAATGGCGAGCTCGGGAAAATCACCTTTTAGCTGGCGCGCGTTGTCCAACAAATACTGACGAGAGATATCTACCGGAACGTAGGCGGCAGGCCGCAATACATCCAACACCCGCCGAATTTTTTTATTCGACCCGCTGCCGTACTCCACGACACAAAAGGGCTGTGCCTCCACCTGTTGCTTTACCTCAGGCAAATAACGCTCGAATAGGGCAAGTTCTGTGCGGGTAGGATAATACTCCGGCAGCTGGGTAATGGCGTCGAAGAGCTGAGAGCCGCGCTCATCATAAAAGTACTTTGGCGCAATTGTCTTTACCGTTTGCTGCAAGCCCGCAAGTACCTCGGCGGCGAAAATGCCAGCTTCCGGTTCATAATCGTATAGGTCACTGCCTTCTGCTCTGGTCAATCGACCTCCTAGGTATTTTTCGCCAAACGTATGCCGGTGAATTGCCAGCGATCTGCAGGATAGAAAAAGTTCCGATAACTTGCACGTATGTGCCGTTGCGGAGTCGCACAGGAGCCGCCACGCAGCACCAGCTGACTACTCATAAATTTGCCGTTGTATTCCCCCAAGGTACCAGACAACTGCTGGTAACCAGGGTAGGGGGAGTAGCTGCTACTGGTCCACTCCCATACATCACCAAACAATTGCCGAGACCCGTGGGACTGGCTTGCGGGGTGGAATTGCAAAGACTCAACAAAATTTCCTTGCACGACCTCGCTGCCAGCGGTGAACTCCCACTCGGCCTCGGTTAACAGCCGGGCGCCCGCCCAGCTAGCATAGGCCATGGCTTCGAAGCCATTAACGTGGACAACCGGACGGTGGAGATCCAGCGGCTGTAACCCGTCCAAACGATACTCGCTCCACTGGCCATGTATTAACCGCCAGTAAAGGGGCTGCGCCGCTAAAGTACCTGCCTGTAATTGCTGCCACGCCTCAGCGAGCCATAGTTCCGGCCGCTGATAACCACCATCCTCAATAAAGTTTAGAAATTCCGCATTTGTAACAAGGCGGTTCGCGACCCGGAAAGGTTGTAGAAACACCTCGTGGCGTGGTCGTTCATTATCAAATGCAAAACCCTGAGTATCCGCGCCAATGTGGATCAGCCCTGGTGCGACATCCTCGAATTGCATGCCAGTAGGCGCTGCGCTCTCCGCAAGGGTGGTGCTGCTGTACACCGGATACAAAGGATTGTGGCCAAAATTATATTTGACGTCGGTGAGCAACAATTCCTGATGTTGCTGCTCATGTTCGATTCCAAGCTCTAAAACCTCCACCATCTTTGCGATCTGGCCGGCGAGCGGGTCTTGAAGAAATAGTTCGATCAGCTCAGCCACTGCCTCATCGACGAAGCGCCGATACGCCAAAATTTCCTCTAGTGTTGGTCGCGACAAGTTGCCTCGACAGGCGCGCGGAAATGGGTCACCAACACCGTTGTAGTAGGAGTTAAACAGTTCTGCATAGGCCGGGTGAAAGGTGGCGTAATGAGGCTGCCACGGATTCAATATAAACGTGTCAAAGAACCAACTGGTATGGGCAAGATGCCACTTCGGCGGACTGGCATCAGCCATGGGTTGAACGCCATAGTCTTCAAGGACGAGAGGTTCACACAGTTGCAGGGTGCGCTGGCGCACTGCATCAAAACTGCCCTGCAGTTCCTGCAGACGCCGCACTGGTGTGGCTAAAGTTTGCTCATCATCCATGTACAGGCTCGCTTCCTAGAAAGCCGCTGGACTGTCAAAACTGCGCGGCTAGGGTCTGGTAGGTGAGCCTAATGGTCTCAGATTTATGCGGCAACTTTATAAACCCGTGATAGTGCCCACGCGGGTTAATGATGACCAAATTGCCCGTATGATCCACCGTATACCCGGGCTCACTACCCGGTGCTTGTCGTGCCATCGGCATCGGCACCTTGGCGAACGCGACATTGACCTGTTGGGTCAGTGCCACTAGAGACTCTCGTTCGCCCGAAACACCCAGAAACCGCGGCGAGAATGCCTCAGCGTATTTGCCCAATCGGTCTGGTGTATCGTGATCAGGATCTACCGAGACAAGCACGCCCTGCAGCGGATGCTCGGCCATATCGTCAGCGTTATGCAAAGCTCGTTCAGCGCGCCCCAACTCTGCCATGGAGGTGGGACAAATATCCGGGCAGTTGGTGAAACCAAAGAAGATAAACGTCCACTTATTCTCAAGATTTTCCAGCACAAAGTTTTCGCCAAACTGATCTTGCAATTGAAACTCAGCAAGCGCCCGCGGCTGCGGCAACAAAAATACCCCGGCTGCGCGCAACTCCTCGTCAGACAATTGTGGTGTGCGGGTAACACTGATCACAAACATACCGACGACGATGGTAATGAATCCCAAACACAGCAATACGGTGGAGCGAATCGTCGCCATAGATCTAGACCTCTATTTTCTGCATCTCTATTGGAGCAGGTAGCGTACCACTCGTATCTTCACTATTGATCAGGTAATGATCCCCGAGCAAAAACAAAAACAACAACCCCAGATAAATAATCGAGTACCGAAATGTCGCCATAGGCGCCTTGGCATCGCGATTCCGCACCAGTGCTACCGCCCAATATAAAAAGCCAAGCCCTAGGGCGAATGCCCCAACAAGATATAAAAGCCCTGACATACCGATAGCAAAGGGCAACAACGAGCACACCATAAGCAAAATCGTATACAGCAGAATGTGCAGTCGTGTGAATGATTCGCCGTGAGTCACCGGCAACATGGGCATATCGACCAGCGCGTATTCTTCTTTACGCTCCAGCGCGAGCGCCCAAAAGTGTGGCGGTGTCCATACAAAGATAATTAACACCAATAACAACCCTCCGGGATCGACGCTATTACTCACAGCGGTCCAGCCGAAGAGCGGGGGGGCTGCGCCAAACAAACCACCGATGACAATGTTTTGCGGCGTCGCGCGTTTCAGGAACATGGTGTAAATAAAGCCGTAACCGACCCATGACGCGAAATTCAGCCAAGCGGTAAGGGGATTTACCAAGAACCACAAAACACCAAGACCCACAGCCCCGGTAACTGCAGCAAATACCATTGCGCCAGTGTTGCTAACACGCCCAGTAGCAATGGGGCGCTGTTCGGTTCGCGCCATTTTGGCATCAATACGCGCATCAGCGATGTGATTTACCGCTGCGGCAGAGCCCGCTACCAACCCAATACCCAGTAGCCCGAATACGAGGGTCTGCCAGGCAACGGCGCCAGGCGTTGCTAAGTACATGCCCACCGCGGCGCAGAGCAACATCAGCAACACCACTCTGGGTTTACATAACTCTAAGTAATCGCGCCAAAGCGGCTGGGCAGCAATGTGCATATTGGGTATCCGAATAGAAACAGCTCTCGCGTTAGGCATTCGGCATCGCCCGGTGGATGCGCAAACGCGGTGCGAAGTTTACTGTAACTAAGGTAATCAGCAACAATGCACCACCAACGTTATGCAATGTTGCGTTGAAGAGCGGTAAAACCCAGACCACATTTAAGATGCCAAGAACTATCTGCGCTATTAACACCACTACCATGGCCGAGGCGAGGAGGCGGTTGGCGCGCATCAAACGCCAGGCCAAGGACAGCACGATTAGCGCCACGCCGATTGCGCTGAGACGATGCACCCAATGGATAGCTTTGCGGGCCTCATTGTCCATGAGGCCACCCAAATAACTGGGGCCAACGCCCTGGAAAATATTGAAGCCTGCAGCCAGATCAATAGTCGGTGAATAAGAACCGTCGCAACTGGGGAAGTCATGGCACGCTAAAGCCGCATAATTCGACGATACCCAGCCGCCCAGAGCAATTTGCGCCACCACTGCCACAAGGGCAATGGTCGCGTGTTTACCAGGCCTCGGCAAACCACGATGAACACTGGCGAAGACACCCTGACGTAGCAACACCAACCAAAGCAGGCTTAGCGTGGTGAAACCGCCCAATAAATGCGCCGTGACCACTTGGGGCCATAACTTGAGCGTGACGGTCCAGGCGCCAAAAGCTGCTTGGCAGACAATAATCACTAATAGCGCGCTCATAAACTTGGTCGGCGTATTTTCTTCGCGTCCGCGCCAAGCAATTACAAACATCGCAAAGACCAATAACAGCAAGGCACCGGCAATGTAGCGATGACCCATTTCCCACCAAGCCTTGGTTACCTCGACTGGCGCATCAGGGTACCGAGCCTCGGCCAAACTAACGTCTGCTGCTGCTTCCGGGACGGTTAAAAATCCGTAACAACCCGGCCAATCAGGGCAACCTAGCCCAGCGTCTGCCAGTCGTGTGTAAGCGCCCACCGCCACCACGAATAATGCCAAGATAACGGCAAAGCCAACGAGCCGTGTGATCAGTAAATTAGCCAATTTGGGACACCTTTAATAAACGTTTGAGATCCTTTAGTACATCCTCCGGCGGCGCGTCCACGGGATAGAAAAATACTAGATTGCCTAAGGGATCGATGATGTATATGCCCGCCGGCATGTCGCGCTGGGTCGGTCGAACACGAATAACGCCCGCGGTACCCGGGGCTACTTGGTCAGCGCTGGAATACGCTACGCGCACCCGTTCCGCTTCCTTGTTGAGCAGGATGTGGGTCGCCTTTAGGTTTTTCAATGCTTGCTCGCAGCCGGCATCGCAGTTATCCACTGTTAACCACAACCACCACAAGTTGTCCTGCAAAAGTTCAAGATCGGACTGAAATTGCCAACCAAGATCACTGCGGTTAGTCGCGGGAGTCACAAACGCTCCGTTGTTTGTGGTACCCCAGCCGACACCGGATTTAGCGACCCAAAACAGGCCATAACTTCCGAGCAGCGAAATTGTGGCGGTAATCAAGATGATCGTCAGTTGGCGGCGATTTTTCGCCTCTGGTGCTTGTTCTGGCATTGTTCTCTCTCTGTAACTCGGCTCGTCGATACCTTGAAGCCGCTTATGATCTAAATTAATCCGTCTTCCCAGTGTCAATTAACGGTCGGCGCAAACCAAAGGCTACGTAACCCAACACGAGCGCCACGGCGAGTCCAAACCAGGTCAGTGCATAGCCACGATGCTTGGCGTCCGATAGCGGTTCGGCAAATGGCGCGGCTTGCAATTCTCCCGCCTGGCCCGGCTCTAGGCGCAGTTCTGATGCCCAGCTTTGTGCTGCCTCGGCCATACGCAGAAGCTCACGGCGCTGAATTCTTTTGGGCCAAGTTGGTGCCCAGTCTTGTTGTTTCAGCAACGGTGGCAGGCCTAGGTCGGGCCAAACGCTCGCAATAATCGTCACCTGATTCGCTGGCGCTGTTACCACCGGTAGAGCATCGCGTTGGCCTGGTGCTGCTACAAAACCCCGATTAACGAGTACTCTATCGCCATCCGTCATGATAAAGGTCTGGAACAGCCAGTAACCCACCTGCCCATCACTGATCTGATTATCGAGGAAAAACATTTCCTCGCCATAACGACCCGTCAGCCGAACCCGGACAAAGGGCGCCAGCGGCAGTGCTGCATTTGCCTGGCCCCCAGAGTCGCTGAGTAATTTCTGTAAATCCTTGGGCAACTGTGTGAGCTGTTGCAGGTAGTCACTCTCTAAATCACGCTTCAGGGCACCCCGTTGCAACTGCCAGTTACCCAACACCAGCAACAGGGGTAGGAGTAGGAGCACAAAAACGCTCATGCGAACACCTGGTTTGAAGGCTTTCATCACTTAACGCTCACATGTGAATCCATTACATTAGCGGCTCATTTTAAAGGGCAGAACCGTGCTTAAAATCCTTATTATCCTTTTCCT
>Ga0160423_10004979_pt1 | contig 10881 bp, 8 predicted proteins | sample CRUFie14St8metaG_FD_108191 | JGI IMG/M metagenome (GOLD analysis project Ga0160423, IMG submission 108191) | Marine microbial communities from the Costa Rica Dome - CRUD Field 142mm St8 metaG | ecosystem: Environmental > Aquatic > Marine > Oceanic > Photic zone | place: Costa Rica: the Eastern... | reverse complement strand
AGCCTGGAGAGCTCGCTCAAACCGGCGTGACTTCTGGCCGAATTCTCCTCGTTCATCCATAAAAGAATGAAGGAGACCGGGATGCAGACAACTCCTACAAGGCCTCCCACAACAGCGCTCTTTTTACGAGAGCCATATCCAGTATTGGTTGTTTCTGTAAAACTATCGACCATCGATACCATTAACACCCCAGACATTCAGACCAGTCTATTTCAATCGACTGCAAGGATTGTAACCCCCAATTCCCGGAGGCTCTCCAGCATCCATTCACGGGAATCTTAACCTGCGCCAGTGGAGCCAATGGCCGGAATTGAACCGGCGACCTGATCATTACGAATGACCTGCTCTACCCCTGAGCTACATTGGCTTTTGCTGGCATTGAGGAAGGTCCCTTGCGCCTACCCTCTCCAGAAAGACTGGGCCGGGCGAACAGCACTTTGGGGCTCTATCCGAAGACCGCCGCGGTTTAACGCCGCACAGGCGTCACCGCAAGCCTGTAACACTCATCACATGCAGCGAAAAACGCCTCATTAGGACCTTTGTAGACGGTCCAAGCAACCCAAGAGCCTGTGCCATTACAAAAATAGGCTCTGTGTGTAATGGATCTCACCTCTGAAACCCATTTAACTGACTTTGTGTGACTTGGATTGTCTTCTGAGATAGATCCCATACGATCTCCTCCAAATATGACATATATTCTTGAGTGGTGGCAAAATTTAGAACCGGAGGGCATGCGGACCTTCGTAACCATTGGAATGGCCTCCAGTCTGGTCCTGTTCATTCAGATGATCGTCATTCTCTTCGGCGGATCCTTCGACCTTCCCGATTTCGACCTCGATACCGGATCCGGAGGAGGAGCTGGGATGTTTTCCGTTCGTGGTATTGGCGCTTTCTTTACCGGGTTTGGCTGGACCGGGGCCTCAGTCCTCGACCTCGGTTATAGCCTCCCCATCGCCTTGCTTTCCGCTACTCTTGTTGGAGCGGTCACCCTTACTCTTTTTGTCCTCCTTATGCGCTGGCTCCATAGCCTCCGATCCGACGGCACAATGGACTACAGTAACGCGCTTAACCAGATCGGAAGCGTTTATGTTCCGATCCCTCCCAGAAGGGAGGGCCTCGGCCAGATCGAAGTGCTCGTGCAAGACAGAATGACGACTGTCCGGGCTCTCACCGACAACGACACGCGCATTGGAAACCGAACAGCGGTCAAGGTAGTCGAACTGGTCGACGAAAGAACTCTGCTGGTGGAGACCTTAAGCCCCAAGAGCGAAGACTTACCCAATACGGATGATTGTTCATCCGGGGATTCCAATCAAAACCCTACCTCCTGAGATAACAGGATTAACAATGTAAAAATATGAACCTACTAAAAAACATCATAGTGATAGCGGAGTCCGGCGGGGGCTCAAATTATACTCTTGTACTCGTCGCCTCCCTGCTCGTCGTGGGACTGGGAACCATCATGTTCGCGTTTTCCCGCTACAAGCGTTGTCCCTCGGACCGTGTTCTGGTTATTTATGGTAAAACGGGCAAAGGCGGATCCTCGCGCTGCGTCCACGGGGGTGCATCCTTCGTCTGGCCAGTCTTTCAGGATTTCCAGTTCCTCGACCTGACTCCGATTCCCATCGACATTAAGCTTGAGGGCGCTCTTTCCAAGCAGAACATCCGGGTCAATACGCCCTCAACTTTCACGGTCGGAATCTCCACTGAGGCCGGCGTAATGGAAAACGCTGCTGAACGTCTCCTCGGACTCGATCTCAACCAGATTCGTCTCCTGGGTCAGGATATTATCTTTGGTCAGATGCGAGTTGTGATCGCCACTATGGACATCGAGTCCATCAATGCTGACCGTGATCTTCTCATCGAGAAGATCACTGCTGGCGTCGAGGTAGAGCTCACCAAGGTTGGTCTCCGGCTGATTAACGTGAACATTCAGGACATCACCGACGAATCTGGCTATATCGAAGCTCTAGGTAAAGAGGCTGCTGCCCGGGCTATCAATGAGGCCAAAATCAGCGTCGCCGAGCAGGAGCGGGCTGGTGAGATCGGAAAGAATAACGCCGAAAGAGACCAGCGGGTGGAAGTGGCAGCCGCGCAGGCTACAGCCGTCGAGGGCGAGAACGTGGCCAAGATCAAGGTCGCCCAGTCAGATGCAGCCCGCCAGGTGCAGGAGGCAGAGGCGGAGCGCCTCGCTACGGCGGCCGAGAAGGTGAAGAGCGCCCAAGCTCTTGAGGAAGCCTACGCCTCCGAGCAGAAGGCGGAAGAGGCTCGTGCCGCTCGTGAAAAAGCCACCCAGTATGCCAACGTCGTGGTCCCGGCCGAAATCGAGAAATCCAAGATTGAGACTCTCGCTGAAGCGGACGCGGAAAAAATCCGCCGAATCGAGAAAGGTAAGGCTGATGGTATTCAGTCCATTATGGAGGCAGAGGCCCGCGGAACCCTTGCCACCCTGCAGAGCAAGGCTCAAGGTTTTGGAGACATTGTCCAAGCCTCCGGCGGAGCCGCCGACGACGCAACCCTGCTGCTCGTTACCGAGCAATTACCAGCTCTTGTTGAAGAACAGGTGAAGGCTATCTCCAACCTCCAGATTGATTCAGTGACTGTCTGGGACTCGGGAGGCAAGGGCAAAAGCGGCAAGAATGACACCGCCGAATTCGTCTCCGGTCTGGTAGGAGCGCTACCTCCTCTGCATCAACTCACCAAAAATGTCGGGATCGAATTACCTGAGTTTCTCGGCAAGCTCAGCGATAATCCTGAGGAAGCCGCTCAACTACTTAAACAGGCCAAGCAGGCGGCCCCTGCCGCCCCCGTCGAAGTCGCAGTTGTTGACACACCCGACACCGATCAGAATCCAGCGGGAGAGCCAACCAGCTCCCAATAAGGAGCGGCAGTTCGCGGGGCCTCTAGCCCATCTACCGCTCAACCAGAAACACTCAAGGCCATTCCGGAAAGATCATTTCCGGGGTGGCTTTTTCTTTCCACGCTCTCAGCTGCGGGGATTCCTTTCATCGCACCCGATTCGCCCCCACCCCCACTAAAGCCGGCGAGAAGAACACCTGTTTCCTTCCCTTCCTTAGGCCTGGTAGTGCTCCAAAATGGCATTCAACAGCCCCTGTATATTACTTTCCGCCGCCTCAATCTCGGGCTCGATGCCGTGTTCACGAAGTTTACCACTGGTGACCGGTCCAATACTGGCGGCCTTACACCCCTCCGGCCAGGGCACTCCTAGCGCGAAAAAGCTCTCAACGGTCGAACCACTCGTAAACGTAATCACATCAGCACCACCTGTTGTAAGGCTCTCAAGCGCTCCGGTAGGATCCCCGGTCTCAGGAACATTCCGGTAGGCAATACAACGATCCACAATCGCTCCCTGTTCCATCAGTTTATCGTAGATGATTTCACGGGTATCCTCCGCCTTGACCCAGAGAACCGTCTGACTCTCGACATGCTGGTTCTTGAACGCTTCTACCAAACCCTCGGCCACGAAAGTTTCGGGGAGTAGATCCGTCGTGAAGCGATATTCCGCAATCTTTCTCGCTGTCGCTGGCCCGATGGCCGCAATCTTCGGCTTTCCGAAACTCCGTGCATCTTCATACGCTGCGAAGAATGCATCAAAGAAACACTCCACCCCATTGGGGCTTGTGAAAACGACCCAGTCATACGTGTGGACGTCCGTCACCAGCCGGGAGAACTCCTCACGCTCTAATGGAGCTTCGATACGTATCGTCGGCAATTCGATGACATCCGCGCCGACCTCGAAAAGCTTGGCGCTCAACTCCCCTGCCTGCTCCCGAGTACGAGTTACCACAACGCGCTGCCCGAAAAGAGGTCGAGTTTCAAACCAGTTAATCTTCGAACGCTCCCTGACCACATCTCCAAGAACTGCCACTGCCGGAGACTTGAAGTGCTCCTTCTCCGCGATATCCGCCATACTCCCCAGTGTCCCTTCAATTGTGCACTGACGCCCCGTGGTAGCCCAACGGGTTAGAGCCATGGGAATTGCAGGGTCAGCACCATGTTCGATAAGGGCCGAGGTAATCTCCCTGAGGCGCGAAACTCCCATAAGGAATACTCTCGTGCCGTCGGCCTCGGCCAGCTTTGCGTAATCAAGGCTGGTCTGCTCCTTGGAGGGATCCTCATGACCAGTAAATAACGTCAGTTGAGAACAGTGGTCGCGGTGAGTCACAGGAATACCGGCATAGGCGGCTCCTCCAATTGCGGAGGAGATCCCGGGCACGATCTCGAATGGCACTTCCGCCTCTGCCAGTTCAGCCGCCTCCTCTCCTCCACGTCCGAAGATCATAGGGTCACCTCCTTTCAACCTGACCACGGTCTTGCCCTCCCTTGCTTTCTCAACGATCAGCTCGTTAATACCCCCCTGTGGAATGGCATGATCGGAGGCCCGTTTACCCGCATAGATCTTCTCGCAGTCTTTGGGCACCATTCGAAGAAACTCAGGACTACTCAACGCGTCATAGACGAGCACATCAGCCACTGAGAGGCATTCCTTTCCCTTGACCGTGAGCAGCCCCGGGTCTCCCGGACCGGCCCCGACAAGATAGCATTTTCCGTTCACTCTCTCCATAATTACGATGATTTTGAATCCTTCATGGCGGCCAGTAATTTTACTGCCAGACCCTCCGGGTCATCTCCCGCCCCCAAAGCCTCTCCACGAAGCGGAACATTCTCGCCATCCTCAAATACAACTGCCCTGAGCCGAATCTTTCCAAGTTCTCCATCCTCCTCGATCTCCGCAGCGACACCCACAGGGGTTTCGCATCCTGCACCCAGAAGAGCGAGAAAACGGCGCTCTGCAGCAACAAGTCGCATCGTATTGCCATCATTGACCTCCTTGCACGCGTTGAGGGCATTCATGTCCCCAGAGCGAATTTCCAATCCCACCGCGCCTTGACCCGCTGCCGGCACAAATACTGTCTCGTCGAGCTCCTCAACATAAAGAACCTTCCCTCCACTGTCCACCACTCCATCGTGCAGAAGATCAAGCCTGCACAATCCAGCCTTGGCCAGAAGGAGGCCCTCAAGCTCTTCTGATTCGCGCAACTTATGAATCCTTGTCGGGACGTTTCCCCGAATATCAACAATTTCGAGATCTGGCCTCATTGATTCCAACAGCCGTCGACGCCGGACTGAACTGGTTGCCACCTTAGCCCCGTGCCGCAAGCCCTTCAGGCCTCCGGATTCTTTTCCAATTAGAACATCCCTCTGGGAAGCACGGGGGAGAACCGCCGCAATTGAGAACTCCTCGTCCAGCAGGCTCGGCATATCCTTCAAGCTGTGCACTGCAATATCAATCTCGCCATTCTGCAAGGATACTTCCAACTCCTTGGTGAACACTCCCTTGTCCATATCGGCAGCTCGGGCGACTTCGCTAAGAGGGATATCGGTGCGACGGTCTCCCGTCGTCTTGATGACCCTTCTCTTAATATTGAGATCCGGAAACACAGCCCGCAAGGCACTCTCTGCCATCTTTGCCTGAGCAAGCGCAAGGGCGCTACCCCGTGTACCAAGAATAATCGATTTCACTTCCGGAGCCTCCTTCACGATCCAAATAATCCACTCTCAATCAGTTCTTGGTCGATAATCCTCTCACACAACTTGATCTGATCAGCACGCTGCCCCTTACCCTCCATGGCGATTTCCTTCAAAGCGTCAATATCGTACAAGTAGACTTCTTCAATGTCACCGACTTCCACCTCAATATCCCGCGGCACCGCTATGTCGATTGCAAAGAGAGGCCGGTAGCGGCGCTTCCGACGTACCGCCTCAACGTGCTCACGCTTCATTACAGCATGAGGGGCACCAGTCGAAGATATCACAACATCCACCTCCTGCAGAACCTCATGCCATTGATCAAAACGAACTGATTCTCCATTGAGCTCATTAGCCAGTTCCTCTGCCCTTTCATACGACCGATTGGTAACGAAAATACTGCGAGCGCCCCTCGAAAGGAGACTCTTGGCTGTCATACGGCTGATTTCTCCTGCCCCGATCACCATCACCTTACTATCTCGCAGATGACCAAATATCTTTTCGGCAAGATCCACCGCAACACTCCCTACCGAGGTCTGTCCCTGCTGAATACTCGTGTTTGTTCGCACCTTTTTCCCGACCCCGAAAGCTTTCTGAAACAGCTGATTTAGACTTCTGGCCGTAGCTCCCTTCTCCAAGGCAGCTTGGTAAGCTTTCTTCACCTGCCCAAAAATCTCGGTCTCCCCAAGAACCATCGAGTCAATCCCTGAGACGACACGGCAGAGATGCCTGGCGGCCTCCAACTGCTGCTTTTCGTAGAGATGCTCCACCCTCAGACGGCTGCCTGCCTGCGACTGCAGAAACTCGCGGAGATGATCGCTTGCGACTCCGCAATCTACCGCTGCTGCATAGTACTCAGTTCGATTACAGGTCGAGAGAACAACACTTTCTTCGACACCCTCGACTTCACATAACCGTCCCGAGTGCTCTCCAAGACGACTCTCGGACACCGCAAAAATCTCCCGTATCTCTACAGGAGCGGTCTGGTGATTCAAACCAAGACAGAGGATACCCATTGCTCTAGACGAACGCAAAAACAAGAAGAGAAAGAATAAACACAACAATCACGCTGCTCGACAGCCGCCGAGGAGTGATCCCGCGCCAGAAATACATGAAGACCACCGCGAGATAGGCCAACCAAGTCGCGATCGCGGCAATAAGGTGTGACCCAAGAGCGCTGTCTCGCTCCATCAGAAAGGCAGAGATAATTCCGATGGTAAGGATTCCAGCCCCTATCGATGTGAGGCGAACTATTGAATCCAGCAGCGATCGAGCGGGAGGCAGCTTCCGAAAGAGCGACGATCCCAGTTGTTGATCCTTGAGCTTCTTATTCAAAACAAGAAACATGAGGGCCGCGATTGCCGCCAGCGCGAAAGCCCCGTAGGACAACACGGAAAATGCCGCGTGGGCCTCCCCCCAGGGATCAACCTCGACAACTGCAACAGGGTCACGGTCCATCACTCCGGGCAAAACTGCGACCACTTGAAAAACAGCAACAACGGGTGCAGTAAAAAGCCCCAGAAGCGAAAGACGATATGCTGGACCCACTACGAGGTAGAAGAGAACAAGCGCCCATGCGAGAAATGCGAGGATTTCGCCATAGTCTCCAAGAGGACACTTTCCTCGCAGTTCACCGCGAATGCCAAGAACTCCCATCTGGCAGATAAATGCGAGAATCATGCAGGAAAGAGTCCCAATATTTCTCCCTCCGGGCCGAAAAGAAGTCGCCCCCCATACCCCGCCAAACACGACGAGCACAGTTGCCACAACCAAAAGCCATTGTGCCATGACCTTTCCATGCTCTCCGCCACCCCTTGATGCAAGGGAAAGTTCATGTCTTCCGGGCTATTTATATTCAGTCTAGGGATCTCTCGTCCACCTCCCGGCACCTCGCGGCCCATCCTGTCAGTCATGAAAATGAGATACGATCGAACTAGCTGACTCGCTCACAACACATTCGAATCACCCCGTCGGGACGCTCCGGAAAACGGTGAATTATTCTGTTCCTACCGCCTGCGAGGAGTTAGGCAATTATATGGATCAGTCCAACCACCTCCGTGCAGCTGTTCGTGACGTTCCCGACTTTCCCAAGCCCGGGATCGTCTTCAAGGACATTACACCGATTCTCGGTGACAGCGCCCTCTTTCAGGACTCCATAAAGTTACTGGCAGAAACCGCAGGTGGGGCAACAATAGACAAGGTCGTTGGTATTGATGCCCGGGGGTTCATTTTCGCTGCAGCGGTAGCTGACCGTCTCAACGCAGGATTTATCCCAATTCGAAAAAAGGGAAAGCTCCCCTCAACTACTCGTGAAGCGGCATACGAACTGGAATACGGCGAGGGGATCGTCGAAATTCACGAAGATGCCATTGGGCCTGGAGAGAACGTCCTACTGATTGACGATCTTCTTGCTACCGGCGGCACTGCAGAAGCGGCTCTCAAACTACTGGATGGACTGGGGGCCAATCTCATTGGCGTATCGTTTCTCATCGAGCTTACGTTTCTCGACGGTCGCAGCAAACTTGGCACGAGGCCAATCACTTCCTTAATCTGCTACTAAAAAACCCTTAAGACGCGGAGACAACCCACGATCATGCTCCGGGGCGATATTCTCTGGCTGAAATGAGTAAAAACCAACCGTGAGAGGCCTCCCAGATCATCACTGGGAAATCCTCACCTTCTTTTGGGGTTTTCACGATAGCCCCCGATCATCAGCCGCGCTACCCTCAGGGGTGCCCAGATCTTTTTCTCTTCTTCTCTGGCTTACGTCGGCCGTCTTCCTCTGCGCCGAGCGGGTTCCCGCGCCCCGTAGTGAAATCCTCTTTGAGGCCCCAAATAACCAAAATCAACAAACCACTACTCCAGAGAGCAAGCCTCAGTCCGTAGAGCAGATTGCCAAACTCTCCCGCCGCTCCGCAGTGGTCATCCGCCACGGAGGTCGAGCCGGAGGCGAGGGCGGAACAGGAAGCGGCTTTGTTATTTCGGAAAGTGGACTGATTGCGACCTGCGCGCATGTCATCGGTGAATCTAGGCCCCTGACTGTTCATTTCGACGACGGATCGGAGCACAAGGTCACTTCTATCCACGCTTGGGATGCAAAACTGGATTTAGCCATCCTTCAGATCGATCTCCGCGGCAGGACCGTAGAACCTCTTAGACTTGCGCCTGCTGACACCATCTCTCAGGGCACGGAGATTGTTGCGATAGGAGCCCCTCACGGCCTTGAATTCAGTGTCGTCAAAGGAGTCATTTCAGCCCTTCGCGACTTTGATGGACGCGCTCTCCTCCAAGTCGCAATCCCCGTTGAACCTGGCAATAGCGGAGGACCCCTCCTTGACCGCCAAGGCGAGGTTCATGGCTTGCTGACCATGAAATCGGCCGTGACTGACAACCTGGGCTTTGCAGTTCCCGTGGGAGCGCTCCACCGTCTACTCGCCAACCCCAATTCTGTCCCCATGGAGAAATGGCTTACAATTGGCAGCTTAGACCCCAAGCGGTGGCGAATCCTGATGGGCGCAAACTGGAAACAGCGAGCGGGAAGAATCACCGTGAGTAGCCCGGGTGATGGGTTTGGGGGTCGCAGCCTCTGTCTGTCACAGCGCGAAGCTCCAGGCCTCCCTTACGAGATATCTGTCGAGGCGAAGCTTGATGACGAGGCCGGCGCGGCGGGACTCGTCTTTGAATCAGACGGAGGGAACCGCCACTATGGATTCTACCCTAGTAGCGGCAGCCTGCGCCTTACTCGCTTCGACGGCCCTGATGTGTTTAGCTGGAACATACTCAAGCAACTAAAAAGTGATGCTTACCAGCCCGGAGAATGGAATCGCCTTCGTGTCCGTATCGAGGAAAAGGCCATCTCCTGCTTCGTAAACGGGGAGAAAGTAATCCAGCTCGAGGACAATTTCCTTCGAGGCGGCCATGCAGGCCTCGCAAAGTTCCGCCAGACAGAGGCCACTTTCCGCAACTTCCGCATTGGCCCCGACCTCGCCGAAGAGAAGCCCCCGAAGGAACTGGTGATCGCGATTGAGAAACAGGTGAACAGACTGAAGAAAAACCCCGATAACGAAAACACCGTTGATCGACTAAGTAAAAATGCAGACCTCGTTCGCCCACTTCTCAGGCGTGAGGTGGAGAACCTTCGAGCCAGGGCCGATCGCCTCGAGAAGAAATCACGAGAAATACATCGCAGATCAATCATAGATCAAATCATCACTTCCCTGCAGGGCGATGACAATCAGGGCCTGTTCCACGCAGCCCTGCTAATCGCGCAGATGGACAACCCAGAACTCCGAGTAGGTGACTATCACGTAGAACTCGACCGAATGGCCGCCGAAATTGCGGGGACAATTACAAAAAAAGCCAACCTCCCTGAAAAGGTCAGCGCGATCGGCAACTACCTATTTAAGAATAATGGATTTCATGGAAGCAGGAGCGACTACTACAACCGCTCCAATAGCTATCTCAACGAAGTAATTGATGACCGGGAAGGCATTCCAATCACCCTATCCCTCCTTTTCATGGAGCTTGCCAGACTGGTTGGAGTAAAGATGCATGGCTTGCCCCTCCCCGGCCATTTTGCCACCTGCTATGAATTTGATGGAAAGCGGATCATCATCGATCCGTTCGATGGGGGAACAGTCATGAAGTCGGAAACTGCAGATGCACTACTCTCCGATGCAGGAATGCAGATAGATTCTTCCAGAATGGAGACTGCGACGCCCCGGGAAATCGTGTGTCGCATGCTCAGAAATCTACAGACCATCGCGATTGAAGAAAAAGCATTCCCCGATGCGCTCGACTATGTCGATACGGTTGTTCGAATTCAGCCGAATTCAGCGCAGGACCGTCTCAACCGTGCCCTTCTCAGCCTGCAGATAGATCAGCCAGGCAGGGCGAAAACTGATTTACAGTGGATCCTTGATAACAAGCCTGAGGGAATCCATCTGGGCCGGATCCGAGACCTTATGACTCGCCTTGAGTAAGCGGCCCTTCAAAACCTCGAGCGCCGACCCTCTCGATAACTCGCCTCAAATCTGCGCGGAAACTTTCCATTTCAGGTCTGTTCCGGCACACTCACCACGTGTTGCAGGATGAGCATCCCGAGACCGTTCCTGATCCCCTCCGCCCGGATCAGCTTGCGGAGTTGCCAGCAGGCGAACGGCTTGAGGTGTACAAGCGATATCTTAAAAATGAAAACTCCCGCATTCGCCGTATTCACGACCAAGGAGCCGGAGGATGTGAAATAGCAGCTTTACGCTCAGGAATCATTGATACCCTGCTTCGATCTCTTTTTCAGACTGCGAGCTCGCAAACCCCCACTCCACCTGCTCT
>Ga0160423_10004978_pt1 | contig 10883 bp, 9 predicted proteins | sample CRUFie14St8metaG_FD_108191 | JGI IMG/M metagenome (GOLD analysis project Ga0160423, IMG submission 108191) | Marine microbial communities from the Costa Rica Dome - CRUD Field 142mm St8 metaG | ecosystem: Environmental > Aquatic > Marine > Oceanic > Photic zone | place: Costa Rica: the Eastern... | reverse complement strand
GTTCTCAGTTGCTGAGGTAGTGGAAAATATTCATCTTCCTCTTTCAATCTAAATTGCTCAAGATTAACAGGGTTTATTTTATCTATAATTTCATAAACAAGATGATCAGGTGCAGACGCACCTGCAGTAATTGCAATATTTCCATTCAAATTAAGATTTTCTATATCGTAAACGTTGTCTACGCGATAGGCCTCAATACCTTGATTATTAACCATACTAACTAATGCTTTTGTGTTACTTGAATTTTCAGAACCCACAACAAGAACTGTATCAACTTCTGGAAGAATTTCTAATATCGCCTCTTGTCTATTGGTAGTTGCATAACATAAGTCACTTTTCCTAGGCATTTTTAAATCATTAAATTTCTTTTGAGAATATTGCATAATTGGTTCCCACTCTGATAAAGCTAAAGTAGTCTGTGCAAGTAGAGCAACATCATTTCCAATTTCCAATAATTTAACATCTTCAATACTCTCAACTAAATGCATGTTGTCTGGCGAAACACCAATTGCACCTTTAGCTTCATCATGATTTTTATGACCCACATAAATAATTTGGGTATTTTCTTTACTAAATTTTTTGGCTTCATGATGAACTTTTGTGACTAAAGGACATACAGAATTAATAGTTAATGAAGATACATTATTGAACTGAAGTTCAATTTCAGGTGCAGTTCCATGCGCGGATAACATAACTATTGCTCCTTCAGGGATTTCTTCAGGATCTTCTACAAAAACTACATTATTTTTTTCAAACTCTCTTACTATCCATTTATTGTGTACTATTTCGTGATAGCAATAGATCGTTTCATCATAGATTTTTAATAACCAGTGTAAAGCTTTTATAGCCATTTCAACACCAGCACAGAAACCTCTAGGAGTTACTAAATATAGTTTGTTTACCATATAAATAGAATAGCTATATTTATAATATGACTAAAAATAAAATCCCAGAGGTTTTAATACTTGGATTACCTAATGCGGGTAAGTCAACATTAGTAAATGCTTTATCAAAAAGAAAAACATCTATTATTGGTTCTACTCCCAATACAACAAGAGATAAAGTTACTACAACTTTAGAGTTTGAAGATAAAAAAAAGTTATTAATTTCAGACCTGCCAGGTTTTTTAGAAGAACCAAAAGACATTAACCACAAATTTCAAGAGAATATTTTAAGATATATAAATACAGCAGAACATATCTTGTTCTTAATAGATGTACAATCGAAAGATTATATTGGTTTAGATTCTATTTTTAAATTAATAAATAATAACAATTTACAAAATAAAACTACAACAGTATTCAATAAGGTAGAAAACTTTCAAATTTCAAATTTAGACAAAAGAATGTATAAATATATATTCGATTCTGAATTATATATCTCTGCATATCACAAAAAAGGTCTAGACAATCTTGAGAACAGACTTAAAAAGCTTTCAAAAAAAAGTATTAAGGAAAATGAAAAAAAATCATCGATAGTAATTGTAGGTCGACCTAATGTTGGAAAATCTACGTTGTTTAATTCATTATTAAATAGTAAAAGATCGACCGTTTCTAATGTACCTGGTACAACAAGAGATAAAATAAATGAAAATATAAATTTAAATACGGTACCTTATCAAATTACTGATACAGCTGGCATTCCAAGAAAAAAACAAAAGAATCAAATTGATAAGTACTCATCAATTTTGGCTATAAGATCCCTTGAAAACGCAATACTAGCTTTAATTGTTATCGATAGTGAAATTGGGCTTTCCTTTGAGGATAAAAGAATACTGAAGGAATCAATAGAGCAAAATGTAACACCTATAGTTATTTTGAATAAATGGGATAAATTAGACACGTTTAAAAAAGAAGAAATTAATAAAAATATTAAAAAAGAGTTAAAGCAATACCAGTGGGTAAATGTATTACGTATTTCTGCTTTAAACAAAAAAAATATTATTCAAATTAGTAAGACCATTAAAGATGTTGAAACTCAACTACACACAAGAATCGGAACTTCAGAGTTAAACATTAAATTTAGAGAGTTGTGGTTAAAAAATCCGCCACATCCTTTTAGGGGTAAAAGAGCAAAACTTAAATATGTAACACAATACTCATCATATCCACCTGAATTTTCCTTTAACCTAAGCTCTAGAATTCCAAAAAACTATCAAATGTTTATAGAAAACAATATTAGACAAAATTTCAATATGAAAAATATATGTTTTAAAATAAAAATAAATGCATAGTTTTGGGTTTAAGTTAACAGTTTTTGTTGCCGGCTTTTATATTGTAATAAGAGTATTTCAAGCACTTTATTACTTAATTATTTAGCAATATTATTCAAACAAATAATAAAATAATCTGAATTATCCGTTGTATTAGTTAATAAATTTTCTAATATTAGTACATCCACATTTATGTGGATTTTTTGTATACAAAAAGGAGATAAATTGAGTAAATATAAAGGATCCAAAAGTTGGCGCCTTATATTGATTCTCTCTGTTTTTGCGTTAGTAGTTGTTGCCTGTGCGGGCGACACAGCTGAGGAAGAAGTTGCTGAAGAAGCACCTGAAACTACAGCTGCACCAGCTACAACTGCAGCAGCAGCAGAAGAAGCAGCTCCATCAGGACCTGATGGGGTATATAAGATGGCAATTTTTCAAGAGCCTGCTACTCAAAACTATTTTAAATGGTTAGATACTGACACTGACACATATTCGTTATATCAGATGACCTCACAAGCAGTTTCACTGTTTGGTGTTTCAACACCTAACTTTGTTCTTGTGCCTAGTATGGCAACAGAGCTTGTAGAAGCCTCAACTGATAATGGTGATGGTACATATAGTTATACTGTACCAATTACAGAAGGATATGAGTGGAGTGATGGTGTAGCTATTACTGCTAACGATTGGCAGTGGACATGGGAAACAGTAACGGGATTACCATTACTTGGATCATGGCAAAGCTCATACCCATCAGATTGTTCAGTAAATGAGAGTACAGGTAATCCTAGAGAGTGTATAGTAAGCATCGAAGCTACTGATGATTATACAGTCAAAGTTACATTCAACTATGATCCAGGTTTGTCAGGTTGGCAATATGGTGCTGCATTAGCTCCAGCTATGCCTGAACACTACTGGTCACAATATGCTACAACAAGAGAAGAATTGTTAGCAGTTGATGGACTTGATGCACCTACTGCAGGGGCATTCTTGTATGACAAAGTAGAGCAAGGTGCTTTTACAACTTGGAAATATGATGCAGATACAATGTATTTCGGTGGTGAAACAACCATTTATGGTGCAGGTACTGCTGTAAAACAAGATAATGGAGTAGCTCCAGCTGTGGACGCAGAATTTGGTGATACATCAGGTGAATCATTTACATATACAAATGGTCCATTTGTTGGTACTGTAGAATTTTCTATTTACAGTGATCAAGCATCTGCTTATCTTGCATTTGAAAATGGCGAAGTTGACTTTGTTCTTAATCCAAGCGGTGTTAGCAAAGCATTACTTGATGACTTAGTTAAGATTCCGGGTGTAAATGCGATTTCAAACTATTCCAATGGTATGAGATACATGGCGTTTAATACTCGTGTTTTCCCATCAAGTGATAAAGCATTTAGACAAGCTGTAAGTTGTATTGTTGATAAACAATTCATTATACAGAGCGTTTTGCAAGGTGTAGCTATCAACATGGATGGTCAAATGCCTGCAGCGTTAACTGCATGGGTTGCACCAGTATCTGGTGTATTAGCTGACTGTGCTGGTCTTGACTCTCAAGCAAGATTTAATAAATCTGTTGAGATATTACAAGCTGGTGGTTGGACTGCAGATGATTGGGGATCACACGCAGGTGGAAGAGAAAGTGCTGTTCCTCCCGTTGGTCTTAAAGGCCCTAATGGTGAATCATTTCCAGAAGGAAATATGAAATTATGGGCACCAAATGCTGCTATTGACCCAATTAGAGCTACATTCTCCAATAGAATCTCAGGTTATATGAGACAATTAGGTATTCCTGTTGTTTCAAACAACGTTGGATTCGGAGCTATTGTAGATCTAGTCTTTAGTGCAGACACTTGTAAAGATTGGAATTTTTACATGTTAGGTTGGGGTCTAGGTACATTCCCAGATCACCCAGCTACATTCTTTGATTCAGCGCAAGATTCATGTACTGTAGAAGGTTTTAATACAACCGGATATAATACAGCAGACGGATATTCAAATGCTAGATTTGAAGAATTAATCTCAGAGCAAAAAGCTGCAAAAACAGTAGCTGAAGCTCAGAGAATAAGTAAAGAAATGGAAGCTATTTTATATGAAGATATGCCTTATTTGGTATTGGTAACAACACCAATTACAGAGGTATACAGAGATAATGTAGTTTTCCCTTATACTGATTCATTAGATGGAATCCAAGATTTAAGTGGATTACCTACTGAGGTTGAAGTTAAGAACTAAAATATATTAAGATTTATTGCTAGGGTAATTTATTACCCTAGCAATAATTAATTTGGGGCAAAATGGCCAGATATGTTATAAACAGATTTATTCAAATGGTAATCGTTTTTTTACTATTTTTAGTTTTATCATATTTACTTTTCGATGCAATACCTGGTAATGCTTTTCAAAGTCTCTTATTGAATCCCGATTTACCAGACTATGCCTATGATCGTGTTGTTGAGCTTTATGGTTTAAATGATCCATTACTAACCAGAGTTCAAAATTATGTTATAAATTTTTTTAAGGGTGATTTTGGCTATTCTTATCTTCAGTTTCCAAAGACACCTTTAGATTTGATAGCGGAAAGATTACCGCGAACTTTAATGTTGTTTTCAGTTGTTAATATAGTTGCGTTTTATACAGGCTTTTTCGTTGGGAAAGTTTTAGCTTGGAAAAGAGGATCCAAAGCAGAAACGTGGATTACAATAACCTCTGTTTTTTCATATACTATTTTTTATCCATGGTTTGCTTTATTAATGTTATGGTTTTTTGGGTTGAAGTTAAATTGGTTACCTATTGGTAAATTTTTATATCCTGAAAAATGGTACGATGCTCCTTTTGACAGCGATGTGGTTTTTGTTGAAATGATAAGATTTACTGTATATTTTTCTTTATTATTTTTCTTAATAAATATTTTTACTAGAAATATTGAATCTCTCAAAACAAGAAAAAACATAAGATTGTATGGATTCTTTTCTTTATTAATAGTTTCATATTTTTATTGGAGCTCTAGTGGTTTGAATATTATGAAACCCTATGCGGGCGATATAGCTTACCATATGATTCTTCCTATATTAACAGTTACTATTGTAGCTTTTGCTGGCACAGCTTTGTTAACAAGAACTACTATGATGGAAGTTTTAAAAGAAGATTATATCTTAACTGCCAGAGCTAAAGGTATAAGTCAAAAAAGAATCCGTGACCGACACGCAGCTAGAACAGCTTTACTACCAGTAGTGACTTCATTTATTTTTACAATTGTTACAATAATCGATGGTGCTGTTATTACAGAAAACATTTTCTCATGGCCAGGTATGGGCCAACTAATATTAGATAGTGTTCTAAGAGAAGACATTCCTGTAGCTATGGCAACCTTTTCATTTATAGGAATTGTTGCATTGATAGCACATTTTGTTGCAGACGTATCATATGCTTTTCTAGATCCTAGAATAAGAATCAAAAATCAGGGATAAAATGGAAAATAACATAAACAAAAGATCTAAATTAGCTACCTTTAAGAAAAATTATAATAGATTTAAAGAAAGCAAAATTGGCATGGTTGGATTAGTAATTGTTATATTTTTTGGTTTTTTGGCTATTTTGCAACCATTTTTATTCTTTACTGGTATTTGGAATTATTCGGTTTATCATCCTGTTCTTGGTTATGATTCTGTAGCTTATACGGCTACAGTAGTTGACTGCCCTAAAGAATACCCGACCGAAAATTATGATACCAGAGCCGATTGTCCAAGTATGAACGAAATATCAATAATTACCCTTAAACCTTTCATGCCTGAAGTCGAAATAGGGGATAAAGTAGAAAGATTTAGACAACCTGCCCCGCCGTCAAGATCTCATATCTTAGGTACCGATTCACTTGGAAGAGACGTGTTTTCACAAATTATGGAAGGCAGCCAGGTTGCATTCTTCTTAGGTTTATTGAGTGCAACATTAAGTGTATTTATATCAACAATATTAGGTTCTATAGCCGCTTATTTTGGTGGAATTGTTGACGCGTATCTAATGAGACAATCAGATTTACTTCTTATGCTACCAAGCTTACCATTATTATTCATAATTTCGGCGTTCACAGAATTAAAAGTATGGCATCTAGCTCTTGTTATAGGAATTTTAGGTGGACTAGGAGGTTCTGTTATAACTATTAAATCTCAGGCTCTCCAAGTTAAAGTAAAACCTTTCGTTGATTTAGCCAGAATTACTGGAGGAAGCAGAATGAATATTTTATTTAGCCATATTTTACCTAACGTTGCGCCTTTAGCAATTTTATTCATGGTTTTCGGTGTTACTGGTGCTATAGCTTCTGAATCTGTTCTCTCATTCCTTGGCTTGATAAATCTTGATATGAGTTGGGGGCTCATGATTGCCCTTTCTCAAGCAGACGGATATATTAGTGCAGGATTTGAATATTGGTGGCTAGTAGTCCCTGCTGGATTATCAGTTACATTACTTGCAGGCGGTTTTTATTTGATTGGTAGAGGTTTGGATGATATTTTTAATCCGAGATTAAGGAAACGATAATGTCAAATATTCTAGAAGTAAAAGATTTAAATATGCAATATAAAACTTCAGAAGGTTTTGTAAAAGCAATTCAAGATGTTTCATTCGTCATTCCTGAAAAAGCATCCTTTGGATTAGTCGGTGAATCTGGATGTGGTAAAACATCAGTAGCAATGTCATTACTACAATTACAGGCTGACAACGCTGAGATTACATCTGGTAGTATAATTTTTGATGGAACTGATATTGTACAACTCTCTGAACAAGACTTGCGAAAAGTTCGATGGTTTGGAATAAGTATTGTATTTCAAGGAGCTATGAACGCGTGGAATCCTGTAATTAAAATTGGTGAACAAATCAGAGAAGCAATAAGAGAACACTATCCAGAAAATTCAAAAGACCAAAATACTGAAATCATTTTAGATCTATTTAATTTAGTTGGACTAGATCCAACCGTTATAGAAAGATATCCTCATGAATTGTCTGGTGGGATGAAACAAAGAGCTGTTATTGCATTGGCACTATCATGTCAACCTAAACTTATAATAGCTGATGAACCTACGACAGCTTTAGATGTTGTTATTCAAGATCAAATATTGAAAGAAATTAGAAAAATTCAAAATAAATTAGGCCTAAGTTTGCTCTATATTTCACATGACATTGCAGTGATAGCAGAGATGACTGATCTTATGGCAGTGATGTATGCAGGCAGAATAGTTGAAATAGGTAAAACTGCAGATTTATTTAGTAATCCTAAACATACTTATACAAAAATGTTGCTTGAGTCAACACCATCAATTACTGGAGATAGAAAAGCTCTGAAATCGTTGGAAGGTGAACCTCCAAGCCTAATAGATTTTCAAGATGCCTGTTTATTTTCAAGTAGATGTCCATCACCAACAAAAGAATGTAAAGAAGGATCTATTTCAATGAAGTTAATAGAATTAGAAGATGGGCACAAAGTCGACCAGTGCTGTTACAGGTGTTTAAGTGAATAAAAACATAATTGAAATTGAAAATCTCAAAACCTATTTTGAATCTAGTTCCAAATTATTTAATAGAAATAAAATAATTACAAAAGCAGTTGACGGTATTAGTTTTGATTTAGAGTTTGGCAAAAGCTTAGGCATAGTTGGACAAAGCGGATGTGGAAAAACTACAACTGCTAGAACAATTACTATGCTTGAAGAAAAAACAAGTGGAGAAATTAGATATTTTAATGAATCTACAAACGAAATGACATCTATAGATGGTTTAGGTGAGGAAGAAATAAAAAATTTTCGTAGGAATGTTCAAATGATATTTCAAGATCCATATGAAGCAATGAATCCAAGGTGGATGATTAAAGATACTATATTAGAACCATTATCTATTCACAACATTGGTACTGAAGAAGACCGAGACATAGCAGTATATGAAATGCTTAAAACAGTAGGTTTAACTCCTCCAGAAAATTATTTAAACAGATATCCACATGAACTTTCTGGTGGTCAACGACAGAGAGTTGCTATTGCTAGAGCTCTTGTTATGAAACCAAAATTTATTATTTGTGATGAACCAACTTCTATGTTGGACGTATCAATTCGTATTTCAATTATGGATTTAATGATTAATTTAGCGAAGGACTTAGGAGTATCTTATTTATACATTACACACGATCTTGCAGTTGCTAGATACATGTGTGAAAGAATAGCTGTTATGTATAATGGAAAAATAGTTGAAATTGCTGAAACAGAAGAATTATTAAAAAACCCAATACACCCATATACTAAAAGACTTATTTCATCAATACCTGTACCAGACCCTAAATATGTAAGGAAAGTATATGAAGTCAATCAAGATGATTTGGATCACATATACGGCCTAAATGAAAACGATTCGCTATTTGATATAGGTAATAATCATTATGTTGCTACTCATAAAGTAGAAGGACTTATTTGAAATTTAAAGATATTTTTCTTGCTCCTAACTTAATTACGATTTTTAGATTTTTAGCTTCATTATTTATCTTTGTAACTTATAGTATTAATGATTTTTCTGTTTTAAATTTAATTTTAATTATATCAATAATCGGTCTTTCAGATGCACTAGATGGCATTGTTGCGCGAAGATATAACTTAGTATCTAAATTAGGAATTATTCTTGACCCTTTGACAGACAGGATTGTATTTATAATTTTATTGGTATGGTTATCACCTTTGATCCCACTTAACCTTATCTATGCTGTATTAACAAGAGAATTTTTAGTTTTTATTGGTTCAATATACGTCTTATTAACTGGATCGGAAATAAACGTATCAAAAAAAGGTAAGTTAGGAACGGTTGCTTTATTTGTTCTTCTATGTTTATTTGTTTTAAATACATCAATGCTTATACCATTTTTAGACCAGTTAGCACTAGTTGTTATTATTTTTTACTTTTATGTTGCAATTGAATATTTGTACAACTTAATATATAAGAGTGGATAACGAAACAATACCTTTAGACTCTTCAAGTAGCTCTACTAAAGAGCCTCTATATATACTTTCGTTATTAAATAACGAGTTAAAGTCATCTTCATGGAAATTAATTCATAAAACTTATGATATCGGCAGATCTTCAGAAAACAGTATTATATTAGATGACATAACTGTATCAAGAAATCATGCTTTGATTTCAGTTAGCAAGGAAAATATTAAAATAATTGACAAAGATTCAACAAATGGAATTTATATAAATAATCAAATTAAAAGTGAATGCAAACTTAAATCCGGTGACAAGATACAAATAGGTAAATATATGCTTCTTCTTACAAAGGTCATGAAGTGAATATTGGTGAAGCTGTAAAAACTTTACAAATAAAACATCCATCTGCTTCAATTTCAAGAATTAGATTTTTAGAAAAAGAGGGTTTAATCAATATTAAAAGATCTTCTGGAGGTACAAGAAAATTTACAAATAAAGATATTGAAAAAATTTCAAAAATTATTAATTTACAGGAAAATGAATTCTACAGTTTAAAAGCAATAAAAAATAATCCTTCACTTCTAAAAAATAGTAAAACAAAAAGTATAAAAATTGATAACTTTTCTATAAGAGATATACTCAAACAATCTGGATTATCTAACAATCAATATGAAGAATTAATATCTTTTGGTTTCGAAGTAACTAAAGAAATATTTAATAATGAAGATTTAAATAGAATGAAAGCTTGGTCATATTTTTATTCATTAGGATTAGAACCTAAAAATTTTTCTGTACTGAAATCTATAAATGAACGTAGTAACGATTTTATCGAATTTATTGAAAGTTTACTACCAGACAATAAAGATAACGATCGTTCTTTAATTATTGAAAACTATACAAGTTTAATTAGGGGTTATTTATTAAAAAATATTTCTTAATTTTCCTTGTTTTAATATTTATAACCACAAATTCATATGGATATGAACTAGATGATGAGACATTGACTACTGATCATTATTTATCATACGATTTAGACAAAAAAGTAATTTTATATAAAAAAAATATAAATGATCCAATATCGCCTGCATCAATAACAAAATTAATGACTGCATTAATACTTTATGAAAATAGTGAATTGGATGATTTGGTTTTTATATCATATCCAGACCAATATGAATTTGAGGGTAAAGTGGCGTATTTAACTGAGGGTAGTGAGATATCTGTTGAACAGTTGTTAGAATTTATACTAGTTTATTCTGCAAATGATTCTGCATATGCAGCAGGAATGCATGTATCAAATTCTATTAAAGATTTTATTCAATTAATGAATACGAGAGCTAAACAATTAAATATGAGTAATACAAATTTTCAAAACCCGGATGGACTTGATCAAGAAAACCACTACACAACACTTAATGACTTACTTATTTTATCAGAATATATATTGAGAAACACGAAACTTATTGATATTACAAAAAAATCAAAATTTTATTATGAACAAAATGGAAAACTTGAAAAATATGAAAATACAAATTTAATATTAATGAATGGTTTTAAAGGATTAAAAACTGGATGGACTTCTAAGGCTGGTTTAACATTTATTGGTTACAACCAAGAAAATAATAGAAATATTTTAACAATTGTTAATAAATCGTTTGTCAATGAAAATAAAGATAAACACTTTGAAGATACTTTACTACTTTATGAT
>Ga0160423_10004977_pt1 | contig 10883 bp, 16 predicted proteins | sample CRUFie14St8metaG_FD_108191 | JGI IMG/M metagenome (GOLD analysis project Ga0160423, IMG submission 108191) | Marine microbial communities from the Costa Rica Dome - CRUD Field 142mm St8 metaG | ecosystem: Environmental > Aquatic > Marine > Oceanic > Photic zone | place: Costa Rica: the Eastern... | reverse complement strand
CGAACCCCCTAAGAAGAATATTCAAGAAATTAGCATCATTGAGCAGATCACTGAGCACTTTAGCAATCCATCTCGCAGGGGCATCCGACCGGGCATTCATCCGTCTGAAATCTCATACGAAGATCCGTTCTGTCCTAGATGGCACATGTTCCGAAGAGAGCTATCGCGCGCTGAGCAAGAAAATCGTAAATACCCCTTTGGGGTATCCCTTGAGGACAATGCGCCGGACTCTGATCTCATGCGAATCTTTGAGATGGGACACGCGATTCATGAACGCTATCAAAATCATATTCTAGGGCAGGCGAATGTTCTATATGGCTTTTGGAAGCGATGGAATGATAAGACTGAGAAGTGGGAAAAATCGAGGGGCTTTCGACCTGAAGGCCGTGGATGGGAATATGCTGAGCCACGTGTCCGCTGTAAGGGCGTAACAGGTCACTGTGACGGCATTGTTTGTATTGATGGTGTTTGGCTTGCTCTAGAAATTAAGAGCTCGAATGACCAGGCATTCACGTTTCGAAAGCGGGTTAAACGTGAGCACACTCGACAAGCCCAAGTATACGCCAATTTAGGATTTGTTGACTTCCCGGAGATAGAGGTTGAGGGGATTGTTTTCTTGTACGTCAACAAGAACACTTCTAAAGAGCGAGAGTTTATCGTACCAAAGAGCTCTGAGGACATCTCTGATATCTTAGAGGGTTTAGATACGCTCATCGCCCACGATAAGGCAGAGACGTTACCTCCTCGTCAATGTGTAAGAAAAGCATCAAAGCGTGCAAACGCATGTCCTGTTAAAGAGTCTTGCTTCTCTCTTGGCTGTGGCTCTGAAGGATTTGTTGCGCTCAAAGAGTTATCTAAGACTGAACCAATTAAGTAACTGAAAACCAAACTGAACCTCATAGGCTTTGCTAATGACTGATACACCAAACCAACGAAACAACACCGCACTAAATAACGCCATATATACGCCTCTATCGCCCGTTACCGTTCAACCCTTGCCGATACCGCGCGCGCCTCTAAACGTGCGCGTGTACCCGCAAAATATGAACGATTTAAACACAGCAGAACTCTCTGCTCTGTATACGAACCTCGCGCAACTTGTCGCACATGCGGGATACTCGCTTGCGCGCGTTGAGAGTGCTATGATCGAGAAACGACATGAATTAGATAAGGCAGTGACCCTTCGCTTTGTCCACGACACTGAGACTCGTAGCACGACTGAACGCAAAGAGCGTGCTCGGTGTACCTCCAAGACGATGGCTCTGCAATCACAGGTCTCTGTGCTAAATCAAGACGCTACGGTGATCCGCGCACTCCTAGAGGGCTATAAGACCCAACTCTTCTCTGTTAAGAGTGAGTTAGAAAGACGTAGACATGAGTGATAATAGCTTTGTCAACCTAAGAGTAAGCGGAAAGTCTGAGCCACAGAAGGTAAGCGGCGCGATGTGTCGTTATATCGCGGAGGGCAATAAGGTCGTGATCACCGCTATTGGTGCAAGCGCTGTAAATCAGGCAGTCAAATCTCTCGCGATTGCTCGCGGGATTATGGCCTGTGGCGCTACTGATCTCACATTTAAGGTGGGATTTCATGATGAAGAGATCAACGGACGTAAGAAGACCGCGATGCGCTTCTACCCGATTGTAAGCGAGCACTGACTTATATAAAACTACGGTTGAACCTGTAATGAAAACATACAAGATAAAAGAGATCCACCCTCGCACATTTCAAGGCGAAGGCAGAAACGCGGGCTTGCCTATTACACTTGTCCGCTTTGCGGGGTGTAATATTTGGTCTGGACGTGAAGAGGATCGCGCTAAGGCTACTGCAAAGGGTATGTGCGCTACATGGTGTGACACCGACTTTAGAGGGACAGATGGCGATGAGGGCGGAAAATACACTTTAAATGAGCTAACCACTAAGATCATCTCCACGTTTCGAGAACAACAACCAAGTGTCGCTGGACGTGGCTACGTCAAGGGCGCTGTCATGTTCACAGGCGGTGAGCCTTGTCTTCAACTTAATTATGAGATCCTTGTTGAGCTGATGCAGAGAGACGTTGATGTTCTTGTCGAGACAAATGGGACGATTGACATGACGTTCGCATACGATGCTGAGAGCGCAGCATCCATGTTGGGTAACGGTGCTTTGTGGGTCACTGTCTCGCCTAAGCCTCCCGCTCCTGTGAACAACTTCTTTGTTGAAAACGCCTTTAACGAGCTTAAAGTGGTCTACGACTACAGGAGCATTGAGCCGGTCAACTACGTTGGGCTTCCTGCGATGTACAGATACCTTCAGCCCTTAGACTCGCACGATGCGGTCACAAACGCCGATAATGTGACTAAGACAATGATGTATGTGTCACTTAATCCTAGATGGAAACTTGGCCTACAGAGCCACAAAATTTGGGGAGCGCCCTAATGTTTGTTGTAAATACTACTGTTCAGCTACCAAGAGGCTCCATGCTAATTAATGTAGAGTCCAAATGTGAGCAGCTAAACGAACAAGATCGCGTATGCGACTTTGATATTGGAGACACCCTACGAAGCTGGTACGTAAGCGATGACGCTTCGGGCTATAGGGCAACCCCTGAGCTACTTGTGCTTGGTATGTGGTTGTTCTTAACTGACCTTGTGAAACAAGACGAATCTGCTGTTGGGCGTGATTTAGTGATCTCTAACGTAACCATGAACGCACCGGGCCAACAAATTTCTTTTGCTTTATAAAACGGTATCATGTATGATACTCACTGATACTTTCCTATGTTCACCTACCCATCCTGAAAAGGTACACAATGAGTGAGAACGACCAACTACAAGAAAACATCGACGACATCATGAATGCGTCGGAACAAGAATCTGATGAACAACCAAACGGGCAACCAAACGAGGAGCCCGCGCAAGACACTCCCTCCTCTGTAATGGACGATATTGAGACTGCTGTACTCTTAGTGGTCAACTCTAAGGGCAACGTGTTGCCTGTTGTCCAAATCGAGAACCTTAAAATGAAGCGAATCGCGTCTCCTCGTGAGGTCTATCGAATCTGTGTAGACGCTGCTGATCAGCTATCCTCTGTCTCTCTTCTTGGAGAGCTCACGAACATCTACAGCACGATCCAAAAAGAAGGCTCTAAATACACCGCACAACAAATGGCTGCTCTCTTGATGGCAGCTCAGAAAGCTAAGGCTCCATCTGATGACTGATGTTGATTTAAAGTATGTAGGCGCGCACGAAGGTGTTCGCAAATTGTTGGAGTATATTGGAGAAAACCCTGAGCGAGAAGGTCTTGTAGACACGCCCTCGCGTGTGCTTAAGGCTTATTCTGAGATGCTCTCTGGTTACTCTGTTGATATCGCTGATATCCTAAAGACCACTTTTCAAGACGGCATCGACTATGATCAGATGATCGTCGTTAAAGACATCCCATTTATCAGCTACTGTGAGCACCACATGCTCCCATTCCCTGGAGTAGCGCACGTTGGGTATCTACCTAACAATCGCGTTGTTGGGTTAAGCAAGATTCCTCGAATCGTTGATGCTTTCTCTAAGCGCCTACAGGTTCAAGAGCGACTCACTGATCAGGTCGCTGATGCGATCTATGATTATCTCGATCCTGTGGGTGTTGGCGTAATCGTTCAGGCTACTCACACTTGTATGACTATGCGCGGAGTAAAGAAACCCGGCGCGTCTATGGTGACAACCGCGTTGCGAGGTAGCTTTATGGAGGCTGAGCAACGACAAGAGTTCTATAATATGGTGAAAGCATGACTTATAGCGCGCATCAAGCGAAAGTTATCGCGGTGGACTTTGATGGCACACTCGCGATCACCCCTAGTCATCATGAGGATTTTCCTAAAGCTAATCCCCTTATGGTGTCGAGGGTGCTTGAGCATTATGCGCGCTATGAGTTTATCGTGATCTTCACAGCACGACCTGAACAGGACCGCTCCCTTGTCGTTAAATGTTTGACAGAGTGGGGAGTACCCTATGACGCGATCGTCATGAATAAGATTAGATTTGATGTGCTTTACGATGACAAGGCGATTGGGAAGTCATCTGATGATTGGCCACGATGAGGGGTCATTATGATATATCACTTCTTGACCGCGCCAAAATATGAGCATTTTGGCAAGACGTTTACATCATTAGACAAGCCGTGTTTCAAATCAGATGGCGTCGTAACCGCGCTACCTGTTGAATGGGAGCTGTCTGAATCTGTACACATGAATAGCGTACAAGATCTATCTCATCAGCTTACAATATGGGAAGACCGTTTAGGCGCAAACTGTATGATCCTGGGAGCGATTAACGACCTTGGTCGTCGCCACATCAAAAAGCATGGGTTCATGTATCGGAGGCACACGAACGCCGACACGCAGACAAATCATATTGATGAGAGAGAACAACACGTCATCTTCTTAGATATCGAATATGAAGATGGTAACGACCACTTAGATGCACTTGCGCGTATTGAGCGTTTTATCATGCTCTTGCCTAGAGAGTTCCATGATGTGACGTATCACGCACAGCTTAGCGCTAACTTTGGGATTAAAGCGGGCCTACGTGTTCACTTATTCTTCTGGGCTAGACGACCACTTAAAGTCGCTAATATGCGATATTACATGAGGGACACGATGCGTGATTTGGTGGACTACTCGCCGATCAATGCAAGCAAAAGCATATTCATAACAAGACCTCGTTTTTTGGATTGTGAAGACCCCTATCCACATCGCTCGATGCTTGTCGAGAAATACAAGCAATACGTTAAACTACCCAAGAGGCTTTATCAGACTTTCTGAAAAATACCCTTGAACCTGTATAGACATGAAAGAACACAACAATGACATTCCACAGAGGCATGCACCGCTACGACCAATCAGGGCGTGACTTAACTATAGAGTCTTACATCTACGCATTAACTACTTGGGCTTTTGACCACATCGCGCCGACAGAGCTTCGAGAGTTACGCCTCCTCGACGTAGGGTGCGATTATGGCTACTCAATACAGGCGCATCGTAATAAATTCAAATCAGCGATTGGCTTAGAGCCAAATCGAGGCACACGCCCATTCTCTGAGATTGACCACCTAATCATCGAAGCCCCGCTTACTCTAGAACGACTCGACAAGATTCAACCGATTGACGGCGAAGACAGCTTTGTGATCATGAATCACGTTTTAGAACATTTGGAAGACCCTATTAGGTCGCTCCGTATGATCAACAATCACGCTAAGATCCGGTATTTCTTGGTGGCTGTTCCGGATGCTAAGCGCGCCGAAAAGGATTTTGTTTATCGTAAGAGCCATCTCTCTATTTACACAGAAGATTGGTTCGATATTACAGGGGCTTCATTACTCTCCAACTTTGAGCTTGTTGGGTCTGATGTCGCTTGTCTTCGAGATTCCAAACATGAAATTTGGCGACTCTACCGGAGGACTTCTAATGCGTAAGGTTGTTCTACTTAGCGGGGGTATGGACTCTGTTGTAGCATTCCTCCTCACTCATCAGCGACACCCTGATACCATTGGCCTTTGGGTAAACCTTGGACAGCCCTACTCTGAAAAGGAATACAAAGTTATACGTAGGCTGAGAATGCGATACGGATCAGCTGCTATCCGGACTGTAGATTGTCCTGTAATATCAGAGACTAACGGCAACGTGCCTACTATTAAAAATCAGGTGATTCCAGGCCGAAATTTTACGTTGGCCTCTATCGCCGCTAACTATGGAGACGAGATCTATCTGTGCGCTTTAGATGGTGAGATGCACGACCTGATGCCCGACAAGAATCAAGCATTCTTTGATAAGACCACCGAGGCCCTCACTCAGGCTTATGGCACGCCTAAGAAGGTGTGTACGCCTTTTGCTGATCTCACTAAGGCTGAGCTGATCGCTACCGCCCTCAATGAGGGAGTTACCGTAAGCGAAATACTCGACACAAGCACTTGTTACCACCCGACGCTCCCTAGATGTGGGGAATGCTCTGCGTGTTTAAAGCGTTGGATTGCCCTTAAGCTTAACTTCATTGATGAGACATATACTACTCATCCACTTAAGAGCTCTTTTTCTGTTGGGTATAAGAAAAAAATCAAAGAGGCTTGGGATCGCCAAGACTTTTCGCATTACAGCGAAAAGAGGTTATTAGAGACGTTGCGCGCATTTGGCATGAATGACACGCTCCCTATGTTTCCGGAGGATATATGACGCATCGTATTTACAGGAACACACCTAACCTTGAGGCTATCTTTAATACTCAGAACAAAATCCCTAAGAAGATGTGTTGTTTTTGGTTTGGTGACAGATCTGAATCATTCCAACAAATGCGGGATCAATTTTTCTCTACCTTTTGGAAGCATCACAGCGAAGATAAATGGGATCTTAATCTTTATGGCGAAGATGATTTAATCGCCTGGAGTAAAGATTCTAACTTCTTAACAGCGATGCCTGTTGTTAAGATTATGTCTTTATTGGAGGGCGCGCCCTATGCGTTCCAATGCGACGTATGGCGCACGTTGGCTGTGTATAATTTTGGGGGCGTGTATGCTGATTTAGATAACACATTTCATGGTAATATTGATTTGGCGTTGTTCGATGCGACCTATGTGACTGCTGTGCAACAAGATGACTTTGATAAAAGGGGCTTTGGGCTCTGTAACGGCTTCTTTGCTGCAGAGCGTCACCATCCTGTGTTGTGGAAGTTACACCAATATCAGATCCGCGCGTTGTCACAGCGTACTCTTGAGAGCTATGATGACTACATGGATGCTGTAGGCGTGTCTGCTTACAACAGAGTTCTTGAGGAGTACACGATCAAACAGGGAGCGCCTATCCGCATCCTGCCTAGAGAGTATGTCTTGCCTTACGGGTATTGGGAGGTCAATAAACCTTCGGTTAATAAATGTAGCATTATGTGTCATCATTGGAACCATGCTGATGGGGCTGATAAACGAGCAAGAGATATGACATGAAGGTAGTATTAGCCGGAGCGCAAGCAAAGCGCGCATTAGAGGATCTTGAATGGGCAGAAGCGCCTAATGTTCTCTGCTCTTTTGAGTATTTAAAGAAGCAGCGAGATCGTGGCACTGCTACGATGAAGCGTATACGTGATAATGGGATGTGGCAGATCACCGACTCAGGAGTGTTCACATGGAAGGTGCGCTTCATCCACCTGAATCTGTACTGGTACACTAAGCATTGGCCGCCTCGTATCAATCCTCAGATTATTGATACTAAGCTAATTAAGCGTCTTCAATCGCAGACGAAAGATAAATCTCAATGGGTACAAGACATCCTTACGCTTTGGGGAGAGGGCAACGAGGAAGTCGCGGGTCTGAATTGCCCATATAATCCTGAGACAGATTGGCTCCAATGCCGTGAATGGGCGAAGGATCAGCTTCGCGAATACAAGGACGAATACTTTCATTGGCTTAGAGACAACGCCCAATACTCTAACGCTGTCGCAGAGCTTGACTGCGAATGGCTTATAGAAGATGAGATTTGGGAATGGCGTGAAGAGATGCATGAGATCGTGTCTCAGAACTCTGATGCTGAGATCATCATGACACCTCACTTATATAAGACTGAAGAGGACTTGCGTCGAATCGCCACGATGACGCGCTATTTGGGATGTGACGATCCTTCAGACAAACATCCGTATTGGACGGAGCTGATGCCTACGTTAAAGGAGTTGCGCCTTAAGGTACATGGCTGGGCTGTAACCGATAACGCCTCGATTAAGAAATTACCGTTCTACTCTGTTGACTCTACGACGTGGCTTGGAGGCGCTAAATACGGCTCTACATATCACTACGTCGGCAATTGGGAGATGTCTACGTTACCGTACCAAAACAAGCAAGAAAACAGGGCTAAATTCTCTGCATTCTGCAAAGAGTGGGGAATCGACTTTAAGAAGTTTGTTGACGATCATATCCCTACAGTGAATCTGTTCAACGCTAAGCAATGGACGCTTTACGCCATAGACTTAGCGAAAGATACGACTCGCGCATATTGGCTTACTGAAGACGAGCTCGCCAATGAGGTCGCTGATCAACGTAAAGAGAACGGGATGGATTTAGCGATTGTGGATCGTCGAGGAGCCAACACAGGTTTGTCTGTTGCACAATCCCCGGCAGCGATGTCTGCGCGTCTGTGCAACACCTGCTTCTTAGCGTCTAAATGTCCTGCGTATCAGGCCAATTCTAACTGCACCGTCGATATGCCCCTAGATATTGGAGACGACCCCGCTAACTTTATGAAACGGATGATTGAGGTGCAAGGGCAGCGCGTAATGTTCGCGACGTTCGCGGAGCGTATGCAAGGCGGTGTTATTGATCCCGCGCTAACCAAAGAGATGGATCTGTTGTTTAAGATAACTAAGACGGCGCATGAGGTGTCTAATACGTCTACAGAGAGCGTGACGATCACCGCTAAAAAGAGCAACGGTGGTACCGGCATCATCTCTCAAATCTTTGGTGGCTATGGTCGCTCTGGTGGTGGGGGAACTAAGCCGTCCGAATCTGAGCAAATTATAGATGTATCGCCACTAGATGACGATTGAGAGTTATATAAAACTATCGTTGAACCTGTATATAGCTTTAAAATAAATTTGTTAAGAATTATAGATGATGCTATTATATGTGTGTGTTGAATGAATGATGATTGTAATGATCAACACGCTGTAACCACCTATAACTCAACGGAGCTACGATGCTAAGAACATCTTTTCCTAAGACCTATGCGCTGTATTGGCGGATAAATATCGTCGATAACTGTATCGACGACGACCCACAACAAGAGGCCAAAGAAATCTGCCAAGCTACGCAGAAGACTACTGTTCAAGAATTCTTGATGTATATGAGCGAGCTTGAGCAGGACAACGAGGCTGATCGCGCCGATTATCAGAAGCTCGCTAAGGTCTATCGTTCTGAAGGAGGTCAACTCTGATGTGGACTAACACGCCAACTAAGGCGCGCGACTTACTTCTTAGATCTGCAATCATTGATGATTTACAAGACTTTCTCTCGCGGGAGACAGGGGCGTTTTTGGTGTCGTATTTCCTTAACAGGCGATTCAACATTATTAAGATTAATATTGCATCTGAGCGCCTTTGGAATCAGCAGGTACTCGTCCTCACCGATCACGGCAACAGCACGTATGACGTGTTGATAGATGATAACGACATGCAATCCACAGGCGTCGTGTTCCTAGAAGGCGATGTTTGGTATATGGCGTTTTCGGAATTCTCTCCTGCTACTACCTGTCCTTATGGGTATAACCCAATGATGATCGCACCCTTGGTCACTATGCGCCGTATGTTCTCTGAGGCACGTAAGCGCTATTTGTCCGTCTTAGATACCTGTCGCTTCTTTGAGGAAGAAGGATATATCTGTTTGGAGCATAAACCATGATCGCCACCCATACTAAGACATTAAGCGCTGCTGTCATTGTTGGGGACAACACGTATGCCGGGCTCGCCACTATCCTTAGCCTGTTAAATCAAACAGAGCCTCCTGACGAGCTTGTAATTTTAGAGAATCCGTTAAAAGGCAGACGCCTCACTGTAGAGTTTCCGTTGCTGTCAAGCATCCTCGCTTACCACTTTAAGACAATCTCTAAGGTCGTATCGACCCAAAACGTAAGACTCCCCGACGCGAGGCAGTTGTGTGAAGACTCGATGACGTTCTCACTCTACACTATGATCTCGGATGGTGATCACTACTACCCATCCGATTATGTAGAGACCGCTCTCAACGAATTTAGATTGGTTAACATAGAGGGCTATTACGGCGGAGCTGTTGAATGTAATACGTCCGCTACGGCCGACCTGCTTCCTAATGCAGGTAAAATGTTATTAGACTGCACTCATGATTATGTAGCAGGAGGGAGTCATATTTATTCCTCCAAATATAGAGGACTTTGGGATACTGTTGGCGAGTTTACGGAGGGTCTTGGCGAAGATCGCTTTTGGCGCTCCTTGTGTGTTGAGCAAGGCGGTCGCCGTATTGGGACTTACCCTAAGACGATCCATCACACAACAATACACTCTAGCGTCAAATATCCCCAATCTTGGAACCCACAACTAGTGGCGCACTGCGAGAAATTCTTGGGGATTGCAAAACATACTGATAATATCTAGGAGAAGATGATGGAAATTATAATACTTTGTGCGGTTGTCGCCTACATCATCTATGTCTGTAACATTTACTATGGGGATTACTAATGCCTAAGAAGTATAAAGATGAATGGTTCATCCCCCCGCAGGGTGTCCGCGCTTCTGCAGAGCGAGGTTTACGCAATCGTAAGAAGTATGGACGCGGGGGTCTTTCAAACAAAGAAGCCTCTGCCCAGGGAATTGGAAGTGGCGTTCAGCGCGCTACGAATCTCAAGAATGGAAATAAGGTTTCTCCCGCGACCATTAAGCGCATGAAGAGTTTCTTCGCTCGTCACGAGAAGAATAAGAACTCTAAGGCTCCTGATGGCAGCCCCGGCGCAGGCAAAATCGCTTGGGATCTTTGGGGAGGCAACGCGGGCAAGCGTTGGGCTGATTCTGTCGCGCGTAAGATGGAAAACGCCGACAAGAAAGCAAAGGGCTGACCAATGCCTGCTAAGAAAAAGCAGCGCAAGGTACCTAAGAGGTACACCGCAGGGTTATCTGAAGCCGATAAGAAGAAGCGCGAAAAACAGATCCGAGCACGCACAAAAGCTTCTGAAAAGGGTAAGCCTAATTATAAGCCAATGGCAGGCGACAAAGGCGCTAAAACCAAGAAGTCTACTTATACTAAGAAAGCTGAGAAAAGCGGACTTAAATCCCGTATTCAAGAGAACATGAACGGGACAGGCAAAGAGGCGTATATTAAGGCTGTCGCCAAGGCTACAGGATATCCTGTG
>Ga0160423_10004976_pt1 | contig 10884 bp, 5 predicted proteins | sample CRUFie14St8metaG_FD_108191 | JGI IMG/M metagenome (GOLD analysis project Ga0160423, IMG submission 108191) | Marine microbial communities from the Costa Rica Dome - CRUD Field 142mm St8 metaG | ecosystem: Environmental > Aquatic > Marine > Oceanic > Photic zone | place: Costa Rica: the Eastern... | reverse complement strand
GATAATAATCGTTCTTTGTTTGACAACTGCTTGGTCATTACGGAGAACGTAATTAACCCGAATTGACTCTAAGAATTATTTTTGCAAAATCCGAACTTGCCCAAGAATCAGTCATTTGACCTTCTTTGAATACTACGCAGAAGGGTAGAATGTCTATGTTGGAGATCCACGGATTATCCAGTTTTATTTTTGATGATCCCGGAGCATCGAGCCTTAATTTGCAAATGTCAAAGTTGTAATCTCCAGCGTCACTAATTATTTCATTTGACAAAATTTTGCACTGCTCACAGTCTGACTTTTCAAAAATCACTAATGTTATTTTTTTGTTAACAAAACTGTCCCAATTTGAATTCTCAAGCACCGCAATCTCTACGATAATAACCCACTCTAGCATGCATTTGTGGTGGAATCTACACTATAGTTCATATGTTAGTTATATGTCCCTAACATGACGCGTATGAACGGAATGAGCGGTGACGGAAAGTGCCCTGTAATGCACGGGGCAGTTAGTACAAGTGGTGGCGGACAGAAAAACATGGATTGGTGGCCAAATAATCTTAATTTGAGCATCTTGCATCAACATGACAAAAAATCTAATCCAATGGATTCAAACTTTGTTTACAAAGATGCATTCAATTCTCTGGACTATGCTGCTCTAAAACAAGACTTACATGCATTGATGACAGATAGCCAAGACTGGTGGCCAGCAGATTATGGCCACTATGGACCATTCTTTATTCGAATGACATGGCACGCAGCAGGTACTTACAGAATCGGCGACGGCCGTGGTGGTGCAGGAACAGGTGCAATGAGATTCGCTCCATTGAACAGCTGGCCTGATAATGGAAACTTGGACAAGGCACGAAGACTCCTTTGGCCTATCAAACAAAAATATGGAAACAAAATCAGTTGGGCTGATTTACTAGTCCTAACTGGAATTGTTGCAATTGAATCCATGGGTGGACCAGTATTCGGATTCGGCGGAGGAAGACCAGACATCTGGCATCCAGAAGATGACATCTACTGGGGTGCTGAAGACGAATGGCTTGGAGATAACAGATACGGCGATACTCGCCAAGATTTAGAAAACCCGCTTGCTGCTGTTCAAATGGGATTAATTTACGTAAATCCAGAAGGGCCAAACGGAAACCCTGACCCACTATTGAGCGCACAAGATATCAGAGAAACCTTTGCTAGAATGGCAATGAACGACGAAGAAACTGTTGCTCTAACCGCAGGCGGTCACACCTTCGGTAAAGCACACGGCGCTGGAGATGCAGCACATGTCGGAGCAGAACCTGAAGGTGCAGAAATGGAACAGCAAGGATTTGGATGGATTAGTACTCATGGATCTGGAAAGGGCAGAGATACAATCACTAGCGGAATCGAAGGCGCATGGACTGCTAACCCTATCGAATGGGATAACGGTTACTTCGATCTTCTATTCAAGTACGAAGATAACTGGAAATTAGTAAAGAGCCCTGCTGGTGCAAACCAATGGACTCCTGAAAATCCAGATGAAGAAGACATGGCGCCTGATGCTGAAGACCCTTCAATGAAAGTACCAACAATGATGACAACTGCTGACATGGCAATGATCAGAGACCCTGCATACAGAGAGATTTCTAAGAGATTCCATGAGAATCCTGACGAATTCGGAGACGCATTTGCAAGAGCATGGTTCAAACTACTTCACAGAGATATGGGTCCTAAGGCAAGATACCTAGGTCCAGATGTACCTGAAGAAGATTTGATTTGGCAAGACCCTGTTCCTGCTGGAAGCACATCATATGATGTAAACGCACTAAAAGAAGCAATCAAGTCAAGCGGACTATCTGTCGTTGAAATGGTAGAAACTGCATGGGCAAGCGCATCCACTTTCCGTGGCTCAGACAATAGAGGAGGAGCTAACGGCGCAAGAATTAGGCTTGAGCCACAAAGAAGCTGGGCTGCAAACAATCCTGAACAATTGAACAAGGTTCTCTCGGTATTAACCCCACTTGCAGAAGCACATGGTGCAAGTATTGCTGACACAATCGTTCTTGCTGGAAATGCAGGTATCGAAATGGCTTCTGGAGCAGAAGTACCATTCACTCCAGGAAGAGGAGATGCATCTGACGAACAAACAGATGGCGATTCCTTTTCAGTACTAGAACCGGTTGCATGTGGATTCAGAAATTTCTTGCTGAAGAACTACGCAGTAAGTCCGGAAGAAATGATGCTAGACAAAGCACAACTTCTAGGATTAACCGCTCCAGAAATGACTGTTCTAGTCGGTGGAATGAGATCAATGGGGGTCTCTTCAGACGACAGAGGATTGTTCACTGATGGCGGCAGTCTATCCAATGAATGGTTTAACGTTCTAATGGACATGACTGTAAAGTGGACTCCAACTGGAAGCAATTCCTACGATGCACACGACCGCTCCTCCGGAGATAAGGTTCGAAGTGCATCGAGATACGACTTAGTATTCGGTAGCAATTCACAACTACGTGCAATCGCTGAAGTTTATGCGCAAGATGATAGCAAGGACAAGTTCGTCTCTGATTTCATCTCAGCATGGAACAAAGTAATGAATGCTGATTTGTTTTGAATCGGTTGTATCGAAAGCGATATACACAGGTGGCTATTGGCCAAAGCATGGTCAAAACTGGAGACTCCGCGCCTAACTTTACACTGAAAAACACTAGCAAAGAAGATATTTCACTATCTGATTATTCTGGACAAACGGTAATTCTAGCATTTTATCCAGGTGCATTCACAGGAGTATGTGACAAAGAGATGTGTGCCTTCCAGGATAATATGGGGAAACTAGGTGATGCCAATGCTGTTGTTTTGGGAATAAGTGTTGATTCGCCTTGGGCAAATGCAGAATTTGCGCGAAAATATGAACTCGAATTTACACTGCTTTCTGATGTTGACAGGCAGGTTGTAAATGCGTATGATGCTACTTTCACAGGACTTGGTGGAATAGAAGGCTATGTCTGTGCTAACAGAGTTGTTGTTGTGATAGACAAAGATGGCGTTGTTCAACACCGATGGGATGCAGAAAGCCCTGGTGTTGAGCCAGACTACGAAGCAGTCGTTGCTCTAGCAAGTTCTCTTTGATTCGTATTTTATTCACCAATTTTTGCGGTATCCAATGAATGGTTTAACATATTGAGGTCGAAAAGATGTTTTCCTTTCTTTAAATACTAGATGTATCATAAACAGAGTGTTGAATATGCGTCCTACCAAGAAAATTATCCCACAATCTCCAGCTGATCGCTGGAAAGATAGGTTTCATAGGGATGTTTTCAACAATAAATTGTTCTATGGTAATTTTAGTATCTATATCACTAGACCTACCTTTGAATTATTGAGAAGAAATGATGACAAGGGCAGGGAGACATATTCGCAATTGAAAAATGCATTACAAACACTGCATAGAAATGAGCACCCAAATAAAGAAGATTGGAATTATATCGGTGTAAAGAATGAGAACGATTATGCTGTTTGCATCCCAAATAATCTGGATAATGGTGCTCAAAGTCCAGTGACAATATTATCTGGCCCCTATGATGTGAAAGAGGAGATGAATAATTGTAATACTGCATTATTAATCCACATTGATTTCGATATAGAAATAGAAAATATCTCACGTCAGAATCTAAGCGCTATCTCAGAAATAAACTCTGATTCTTGCTATACTCTAAATTCTCAGGATAATCAAATTTATCAAAAAATGGTGAAGGAAATAGTAGGTCCAAACAATATACAAATAATGGATTACATGACTTTTGACTTAAGTGCTGCAAGACTATTGCCGACTGATTTGATCTTGAACGAGAAAGAAACAGAACAAAATTTCCGGAGAATTCTCCTTCAACAATTTAATGAAATAAGATTGATTGATGATGTCACTCAAGTAAATTATGAACAAATATTGGCAATAAATCGATTTGATTTTAATAAATCACCAATGCAAAATTTAAGCGGTAGACCTGGAACTGGAAAATCGACTATACAACATATCTTGGTATGTGAAACCCTGCTACAGCCTGGTGAATCTAGAGGTAAGAGAAAATTATTGTATATGGCCACAACAAAAAGGTTACTTGATGAAGCTAAAGAAGAGATTAAGTCGATTCTTCAATTGGTTTACACTAGACCATACGCACAAGCGAGCAAAGATATCGAACAAATACACTTCATCACAGAAGAAGAATTATACATCAATGGTATCGGGAAATACCAAAAAATAGGAGATTCATCATTGAAGAATGTCTTAGAATTAATCAAAAATAACGAACTTATTCCTAGAAGACAAAAAGCCAGATGGAAATATTGGCTTGAACCAGGTAATGAAACAGAACTTGTTAGAATTCTGAATAACTTTGTGTATGGAGTATTTGGGTCGCCATCTAATTTTTTGAATTGGCTTGGAAAGACGAGTAGCGATGAAGAAATTTTGAAAAAATTTACTTCTCCAATTAATTTAATTTCGCCAGGATTAGAAACATCTAACCATATTCAACCAATCTATTTCTGGAACCCACTATTGACTTCTAAGTCCGAACAAAATAGAAAAAAGGGTTGTGAACGAGTTAGAGACCTACAATCACTATTATCTGAAGAAGATGGACTCAAACAATTCCTCCATGACCCATCACTTGGGATAGATGGTATTTGGAATCAGTCTGGAAGGATTTTTGCCTCATCTCTAGAAATTGAAAAATTACAAATTTCAAATGAAGAATTCGATACTAGTAACATACCAACTACATGGCAAGAAGCTATTATCGGATTTGATGCCATATTCGTTGATGAATCTCAAGATTTTTCTGTCATGACATATTCTGTTCTACTAAGATTCTTTTCAAACCGGAAAAGATCTGATGCATTCACAAGAAAACCATTCGCATTCATTGCAACGGGAGATGAGTATCAAACTATCAGAGGTTCTCTTTTCCAAGGTAACATGTTACACATAAATACAATGTATGAAGATTGGAAAAAATACCTAATTTCAATATCAAATGATTCTAGATGGACCTTAGCAGATGGTTTGCAAAATCCCTCCAAAAATAGTCTAATTGCAAACTATCGAAATTCCGATACTACTGTTTCTGTGATAAACAATATCGTTGAAAAAATGTATAAAGTTGGATTGGAAGCAATGCCTAATTTTAGACGCATGATAAAATCTAACCGAGCGGATGTAGACAGAAAAGGACTTATCACATCGTTCTATGATGATGATAAAAACAGAGAAATTTACAGGAATTGGGAACTCGTTATCGACCAATTGCTTGAACAACAAAAACTAGTTTCTAATGGCGAAGAGTGTGACGCAAAAGTTGCTTTAGTCTTACCAATTGATAGAATAAAGTCAGAAAAACAAGTCTTTGAAAATATTAGAAAACTGTGTGCAGATGGAAATCCTGATATCACAAATAAAATTAATATTTTAATAGAAAATCTAAACAAAATGATTTCCAAGGAAGACAACAATAGTTATTCATTCGATGAATGGGTTGAACAAATATCTGATTTAGGAATTTTTAGCATTGAAGGGATCAAAGGATTGACTGTGCCCGTTGTAATAACATTTCATGAACCGCTAGAAAATCATAATGGCGAGTGGGAACTAATGCAATATCTATCTTACATTCTTGTTGCTGTGAGCAGACCTCAGTTTGGACTATTCATCCATACAAATACAATCGAAGATTTCTTTGAATTGACAAATCTAAATGTTCCTCAACAGAACACAATTCCTGCACCTGAAGGCGACATTACTGAAGGTTTTGAATTATTCTTGAAGAATAGTACAACTCCTGCAACTCCGCTCAGTAAGTTGTTGATTCTAGCGCTAAACACACCATACAGCAACATAAGATGGAAGAGATTATCAGATAAAGCGCGTAGTATTTCACAAGAATCATTTGAGTTTGTTCTTTACTTAGCAAAAATATTCTCAGTTATAAAACGTAACAAGATTGATGAAGATATTTTCGGAAAAGGCATCTTAGAAAATATCGAAAGTCTTCAGAGGATTCTATCTAATGCCGAGGCTCGCTCAATTATTGAAATTGAGTTAAACGGCGAATATATAACTCGAAAGAACCCAAAACATGAGACTATTAGCACTCTTGAATTCTACATTCTATTGAATCTAATAACAAGAATCGCACTATCCGACGGTGTAAATGAAGAGTTATTCGGAAGAATAATTGAGTCGAGTAGGAACCTCTGGGATAATAAACTAAATCTTCTGACAAATGACGAAAGTTTCGCGAAAAACGATTTATCGCCAACACTCCAGACCTACAACTGGCTAAATCTGTTTTTCAGTCACAAGAAGGCTAGTGAAATTAATCTCGCAAAATTAAGCGACTATAATAATAATCCATGGACGAAAATAAACACAAAAAAAATCCATAACATAGACTTCCCATCAATAACACGGTTACCTAGAATCAAAGTTAGTCCATGGAAATTCCCGAAACCATTAGATGCAGATTTTAGAGAACCATGGATGGAAGAAGAATCTTATTGGACGTTACCGCCAATACTATTTGAATACATTATTCAGAATTCTGACGCCTTTGACAATTCAACAAAGAATAAACTCAATTGGTTAGTTAAAGTTTCAGAAAAAGATCCTACTAATATTATTCAGTGGGTAAGTGATAATACCACAGAAGATGATTATATCCCACTGAATTGGTTAATCGGAGTGCTGTGTAATGACAATGATGAATCAAATACATCAAATTTGAAATCTAAAATTCTTCGAGAACTTGCTAAGGAAGTTGGTGAAAACATAGAATTCTCATCATGTTTACGTTCACTAGCGTTGCAATATGACAAGATTGATGATTTGGAAAAGTTCTTACATATTATTGAAACAATAAAATCAGATCACTACATTAACGAGGAAATCAAATCTAACTTTGACTCAAATCTTGACATTAAGAAAATACTAGTTCATTGGCAGGAAAAATACAACTCAATGAATAATTTGACAAAAGTGCCACCGAAGGTTTCAAACTTGTTGAAGCAAAACTATTCCCCTGAAATGGTTGGTGGTGCTGTAGAACAAATCAATCATTTGATTCAACTAAATCAAGACGGTTCTAAAAGAATCATTGAACATGTCGTGAAACTTAGAAAATCATTATTTTTGGGTAAGAAGGCAGACGATTGGGAAAATGATTTTGCGTCTGGAAGAGGTATGCTGAATCACGTTCTGAATACTATATTGGAAAATAAAGCCCAGGATTTAATCGATTTATGTTTCGAAGACGATTCTGGAGGAGGAACCACATGGATGAAAAAAGATGTGCTGAAAACAGTGGACCTCATTACTTGGTTGTCAACTCAAAGACCATTCAAATTGACAAAGGTGACAAGCGAGATTACGCCTCTAGTGTCAAGAGATGGACTTGAAAAGGTGATGGGTGGTATAATTTTTGATGGTAGAAAAACTCAATCAATAATAGATTCTTATCATTCAAAAAGAGCTCAAATTGGACATGGCGATAAAAGCTGGCACCAGAAAGATGGTTGGAAATGGAACTGGCGTTCGGGAGGACATAATTTCTGGAACACTACGGGATATGAAAGAGAATTCGCAACCAGAAAGGTCGTTGATAGGTTTTACAACCCTAGAGATCCATTTGACCCTCAGTTATACACTAATGATGATGCCCTTACTGGATTAATTATGGCCAATAATTTTTCAAATATTGAAGATTTAAATAGCCAAGAATTGAGTAAAATTACTAATTTGTTCCTCTCAGGTGGTGCAGAATTACTTGCTAAAGAATGCTTGATTTTACATGCCTTAGTCGAAGAAGAGCAGCCTTCAATCAAAGGCCTTGTCAATGCATTTGTAAAGTTCCTAAGAGTTAACTCGTCGATATATACCTCACATCTTAATGGAGAAGATACAAAAATTGTAGATTCGATGCCGACTACAAATGACTTCTGGGGCACTGGTAAGAACGAAGTAAGCAAATATCTCCCTTCTACTCTAACAGATAGTTTGTTTGGGTTAATGATTGATAGTGAAAGAGAAAAAATGAAAGAAATTGATGAAGACCTAGGGCATTATGCAGTACAAGGAAGTTTCACTGTTGAGGAATTAGATCCCAAGCAACTACCAAAGTTCTTCAAAGATTTATCTAAATCTCTTTCCAAGTTCTTTAGGCAGATGAACTATTATCACGAATTGGGAGTCCTGTCAAATAAGTTAGCTGCTGCAAAATTCACTGATAAAATGAACAGTGAAGACGCATTGCTTCTGCTCGAAGATTTACTAAATCAGGAGCATTTGGTACATACATACACCAATTCTGCTAATATTTTCAACAATCCTGAAGAACCAGTAAAACTCTATAAAAATACGTTCTTGAGATACGAAATAGACGGTCACCAAAGTATCTCAAATGTTTCATTCAAAAATAAAAAGTTCAACTCAGATATATCTCTTTTCAGAGATCTAATCAATTGTTGGATGGATGATGATTTGAGGGTTGAAAAGGTCACCAATGTTCTAAGGTCATATTTTGGAGAAAAATCAATATTGAATCTAACCGAATTTAATGTTGTAGGGGATACAGTTTCCAATGCCCTGAATGAAGAACCAACCGCTTCTATATCGAGTGGATCAAAATCTGCAGAATCAATGTATGAAATGTTCGGGAACCTTTCACTAGAGGAAAAGAGATTATTTAGAAAAATGCTAAATCAAGAAGAAGAATGATTCGGAATTCTATTTATGACTTCTAAAAACTTAGTTCTATCCAATCTTGAACTAGGAATAGCTTCATTTTTCCATGACACATAATTGTTTTTCACGTCTACTGTGAACAAGTTATACTCTTGTTCGGACAATATCTGGTTTTGGATAGATTCTGAATCTCGTTTCTTCAGAATTTTCTTCAGATTTGCACTATTATCCATTTGTCTCTGCTTGAACTCTTCAGGGTAGTGGCGTTTGTTGTAAGGGTTTTTTGCTTTCTTTATGTAACATGAAAATTGATTGGTTTTATTCCCTTTAATGTTGAATGGTTTAATGAAATTAGAGATATCGGCAGACATATTTTCTGACAGAAGGGGTAGAAGCCTTAACATAAATTCATCATAATCTCTTTCTTCTAATTTCTGTCTCAAATAACCCTTGACTCCTTTTCTAGGCTCTCTAATGATTTCATCGTCTGTAGATTCAGGGTCTCCATAACAGAGATAATTTATTCCTATGTTGTTATCAAGAACAAATTCCTTCTCGGCATCCGACAGAGGAGAAAAACTAGAACCCTCGATAATTTCTAAATTTGGATTTAGAAAGCATACTTTCAATTTTTTGGATTTTGAGATAATAGTTTTGTTTGATTCAATTAAATTCAACAATTTCTTCATTGGCTGCAAAGTTGTAAAAATCTGGCCACTGAAATCGGTATTGTATTGATCTAAATTCTTGAAATCTAAACCATCGGTATCCAAGAAGAAATACATGTCTCTTCGCAAATCTTCTAGTCCCTTGTTCGTACTGATTGATGGTTTTGAATTATGTCTTGAAAAGAACATATTCATGTTTATCATATCATAAATACTTGATTCTAAATTAAAAATTTCAACAACGCGTAATAATACCAAAGAATTCAAAGATGTTGTTTTATCTAAATTGTACTTCCTTTTCTTGCCATTCTTTTTTTTCACAAAAATCTCTGTATCTTTAATTCGCAACTTTCCTGATTTGTTAGCTGAATCAAATTTGAATATCCCGTCTTTTCTTGCCTCGATAAGTAAGGCACCATCCTCAATAATAATTGCTGGATTGATATTTCTTTTTACAGAATTAATACTTGAAACCAAGGACATCCTCCCCCTCAGTCCTCTTCGTCCTCATCCATCTCCTCATCAATTTCTGGAGTAAACATCAATGAATATACACCATCATCTGTTATACTATCTAGAACTACACCCCTGTGTGATAGTATCAAAACTGAGGACTTCTTTCTATCCTTCAATCTACTGTGTTGTGCTTGGAGATCTGCAATTAATTGGCTAACCCATGATTCTGCTTTACCTGACTCAGGTTCATCTATTACCAAGCAACGTTGTAAGAATGATTCACTTTCATTTTTGTTCATTCCTTCTTCTAAAATCAGCATACTTTGTATAATGAAATGGCTCTTTTGACCAAAGGATAGCATGTCCCATGTGGCTCGATATTGATTAGTCTCTGAGCCGTTTTCATACTCAAATGCAAATACGTTTGAATTTGGCTCGACTTTCCAGTTAAGCAATTTCACCTTGATACTCCAAGGGTCGTGAGAATCGCTCATGTTAGAATTCAACCTTGATTCAAAATTACGAACGATGTCGGGGATTGGAATAGTATTATCCTCAACTTTAATTGAAGGTAAATGATTGTCAATCCGATATAATAGAGTCTCATATCGTTGTTTAAATATTCGCGGATCATCGATTAAATTGGTATAATCTAATTCCTCAAAGTCTAATAATTTCCCAGAAAGGAATTCCTCATCTGAGAAATATTCTTTACTCTGTGAAATTATGTCTTCTTCGATTTGGTCTTGACATTCTTTGATTCCATTTTTTAATTCTTCAAGGATATCCGGCATGGCTGAAATATCATATCTGCCATCCTTTCCTGTCTGACTATGAATTACTTCCCTGATGTGTGAAAAATTAAACCTGTCAAAGCTGTAATTAATGCTGTGAACATCGTCAAATAGATTAAAATCATCTCCTATTTCCAAGAGTTCTAAAAATAATTCACTAAAGAAATTTTCATCGCCAAACACTCGAGACTTGGAACTTACCTCATCAAGGTGTTTTACCAGATCTAAAGTTCCATAATCATCAAGT
>Ga0160423_10004974_pt1 | contig 10885 bp, 9 predicted proteins | sample CRUFie14St8metaG_FD_108191 | JGI IMG/M metagenome (GOLD analysis project Ga0160423, IMG submission 108191) | Marine microbial communities from the Costa Rica Dome - CRUD Field 142mm St8 metaG | ecosystem: Environmental > Aquatic > Marine > Oceanic > Photic zone | place: Costa Rica: the Eastern... | reverse complement strand
TCAAATATACATTCAAATTCTCAATCTCTACATCATTTTTGAAATACACAAGCAGTTTGTTTATTGGTATTACTTACATAATGTCATTCTTAATTATTTATTATCTGCCAATTCCTGAATTTACAATTGAAGATAAGAAGTATTCAGTAGGTTATGAGCAGATTCATATAATTTCAGACCAACGGACACAACCAGAAGCGTTTGTTGAAATTAGTAACTTAAATGAAAACGGTAACAGAGAATTATTGGTAGATATTTACTACCCAAGTAACGACCCCACAGAACCAAATCAATTATTTAGAAATGCATCCACTAATTGGGGAGAAACTGTAATAAATTATTTAAATAGAACTTGGGATATTAATTTGCCAACTTTTTTATTTAGTCATTTAAATTTATCGTTTCTAGATGTCGGTAAGGAAATAGAGCCTATTAATGGAAATATTCCTTTAGTTATATACACACATGGATGGTCAGGAGAAAAAATATTTGCAACAGACCAACTGATTAATATTGCATCACAGGGTTATTTTGTAGTTGCTATAGATCATACAGGTTTAGCCATGTTTACTGAGCTTCCAGGTGGAACTATTTACAACACTGGTTCAACGGAGGATTCTACAAAAGTTTTTGATGTAATGAAGGAAATGTCAATAGACATTCAAGATACAGTCACACACTTAGACAATTTAAACTATGAAATTGATTTAGATAATATATCTATAATTGGACATTCAACTGGTGGAGGTTCAGCATATTTATACTGCCAAACTAATAAATGTTCCACGCTTATTCTTCAAGATCCATTCTTTGTGCCTGTAATTGAAGAGCTTGGAAGTATTGTACTTAATACAAAAAGTTATTTTATTTATAGTCAAGATTGGTATCAAGGTTATGAAGATGAAGAATCAATTAGTGAAATTCAAGTTTATAGAGAATATACAAAAAATAGAGAATATGCTGATGGCTACTACCTAACTAACTCAGCACACTATGATTTTGTTGCTTTTGGAGCTATAAGTCAATTAACGGTCTATACATTTTTAAAAGGACCAATAAATTATAAAGATTCATTGAAAACAAATAATTATTTTAATCTAACTGCTTTAAAAAACAGAGAAATAATTGAAACAGAGTTTCTGAAACATATAAAAGACAAAAACTAATTTTAGAGAGCTTGATTTAATATCTCTTTACAGTGAAGTTCAACAGTATCAAAAACAGGCAATTCAACGTTCTCATTGTTTAATAACATTCCTACCTCAGTACAGCCGAGTATCACAGAATCAGCACCACTTTCTATTACTTCTTGAGTAATCTCTAAAAATTTTTCTGTACTTTTATCAGTTTTAATATTTAGGCAGAGTTCATCATAAATTACTGAATGTAGAATATCTCGTGAAGATTGTGATGGAATAATTGGCTCAAGACCATGTTTTGTAAGTATTAAATTGTAAAAATCTTCTTCCATAGTAAATTTTGTTGCAAGAAGCGCAGGTTTTTTATATCTTTGTTCAGCGATTATATTTGCAGTTGCTTCAGCAATGTGTACAAAGGGAATAGATATATTTTTCATCATTTGATCTGCTACCTTGTGCATCGTATTTGTACACAATGCTAATATTTCTGCGCCGGCTTGTTCCAAATTTACTGCTTCTTTATTTAATATCGAACCGAGACTTTCCCAATCATTTTGATGTTGTAATTTTTCTATATGTGAAAAATTTAAAGAATTTAATATTATCTTTGGTGTTGTGAGATCTTTAAAGTGTGCATTAGTTAAAGTATTAAGAAATTCGTAATAAGTGATTGTTGACGTATATGACATTCCACCTATTAGGCCAATTGTTTTCATTAATGTTAATTATATAATTATGGTGTGGAAAATTTACATATAGAAGGTACTAATTTTCAACTTATGGTTTGGAGAGAGATTTCTAAAATTCCATACGGTGAAACTAGAACTTATAAAGATTTAGCTATTGCAATCGGAAAACCACACAGTTCAAGAGCGGTAGCCAATGCATGTGGAAAAAACCCGTATGTGCCACTGATACCTTGCCACAGAGTTATTCGATCAGATGGTAAATTAGGTGGATATAGCGGAAATGGTGGGGTTAAAAAGAAAGCAGAGCTTCTAAAGGCAGAGCAGATAGGTTAACTACTTCCTCTTCCCAGTTCTGTTTGTTCTGAAGTCAAGTCTTCCTTTACGTTTTTGCATATGTTTCTTTTTTCTAGCTTGCCTTCTAGCTTCAGTAATTTCTTTATCTGCCATATAAATATGTTACTGTTAATAGGTGATAAATAGAACTAACCAATATGTACCCAACATTGGTCTCGGCACTTACAATATGTCTCCAGAAGAAGCAGAGAAAATGACATACGAATCAATTATGTATGGATATAGGCATATTGACACAGCAGCTGTTTATAGAAATGAAGAAGCTGTTGGGGTTGGTTTAAAAAAAGCAATGAAAGAACTTAATTTAGATAGAGAAGATATCTTTGTCACAACAAAATTGTGGCCAGGTGGATTAATGAAACTTGATAGAGTCAAAGATTTTGAGGGTACTATAAAATCATTTGAAAAAAGTTTGTTCAAATTAGGACTTGATTACATTGATCTGTATTTAATACATTCACCGCATGCCAAAAAAAAGAGAATTGAACAATGGCAAGCATTAATTGATATAAAGGAACAAAATAATGTTAAATATATAGGAGTGTCTAATTGGGGAATTAACCACTTAGAAGAGTTGGTACAAAATAATCTTCCATTACCTGATGCAAATCAAATAGAACTACATCCTTGGTCACAAAAACTCGAGCTTGTTAAATATTTAAGAGAAAAAGAAATAGATATTATCGCCTACAGTAGTTTGGTACCATTATCAACTTGGCGACACAAATATGGAGAGAACAGTAAAAAAACTAGCGAGATGCAAAAGATTAGTGATGACGACAATTCTCCTTTCAAACGGTTAGCTTTTAAATACAAAGTTACAGAAGCGCAAATATTACTCAAATGGGCATTAGAACTAGGTTATTCTGTACTACCAAAAAGTATTCAAACTAAAAGAATGCAAGATAATTTCAATATGAATTTTTCCATTTCACAAGATGATATGAACTACATAACAACACTCGATCGTGGTGGAAGTGTTACGTGGGAATACGGTGACCCTTTAATGGTTGAGTGAATAAAAGTTTTTATTTGTTAAAAAATTACAATAATGTACTTACTCACAATTTTTTATAAATGACTTTCTGTCTTAAAGTTAAAATATGAATAAATTTAAATTTCTTAACGATATTGATATTTACATTACTAATTTTATGTCTAAATGGGGTATAACTTTATTGAGATATTCTTTGGGGATTATCTATATATGGTTTGGAATTTTAAAACCTTTTGGATTAAGTCCTGCGCAAGAATTAGTAGAAAATACTGTATATTGGTTTACTAATCCTTCTGATTTTGTTCCAATATTAGGTTGGTGGGAGGTAATTATTGGTGTAACGATATGCATAAAGCCATTAATTAGATTTTCACTACTTTTACTATTTATTCAAATGCCAGGTACCTTTTTACCTTTAGTGCTTTTACCTGAGGTATGTTTTACAAATTTTCCTTTCGGTTTAACTACTGAAGGACAATATATTATTAAAAATCTAATAATTATCTCTGCTGCTATTGTCGTAGGCTCAACTGTGAGAGATAAGTCATAAATTGATATAATGATTTATGTTCTTATCATCGCAGCATTTATAATTATTAATTTTACGAATACAATAACTAAGATTCAAAAGAAAGAATATATCAGTAGTGCAGAAAACTTTATTCTTAATAATTACAAATTGATATTTGGCAGTATATTTTTAATTTTTTTTATAGCTTTTTGGAGATATAGCTGTTTCTTTTTGGGATTTAACTGTTAGAAACATTTTTAACATTATTGCGATAAATTAATCGTGTTCCTCTTTTATTAAAAAAATATGCAAAGACCCATTCAATTAAAACAATAAATTTAGATTTATAACCAATTAAATAAACTAAGTGGATCAAACTCCAGAAAAGCCAAGCAAGTAAACCTGATATTTGTAACTTTCCAATTACTCCTATAGCCTTAAATCCCCCGACTGTAGCCATCATTCCTTTATCTCTGTAATGAAAATTCTTTTTATCTCTAAGTGGTTTTTCAGATGTTAATATTTTTGCCAAATATTTACCTTGCTGAATAGCTACTGGAGCTATGCCTGGTAATGGTTCTCCATTATTGTTTTTATAGTTTGCAGCATCTCCTATTACATAAATTGAATTATTATTTTTTATTGAAAAATCATTATTCACTACAACTCTTCCAAATTTATCAACTTCTGTATTTAGTTTTTCAATAAGAGGGTTGGCTTTGTTTCCAGCAGCCCAAATAATATTATTAGTAAAATAATTGTCTTTTTCGGTTGTTACTTTATTATTTTCTATATTTAAAACTTTTTCATTTAACTGTAAATTAACACCTAACTTTTGTAAATACTTGCTTGCCTTAGATGATAGAATTTTAGAGTAATCAGGAAGAATAGTATTACCGGCTTCAATTAAATGAACATTTATTTCTTCAATATTGAAATTTCTATATTCGTTTTTAATATTTTTATAAGCAAGTTCAGCTATAGAACCAGCCAATTCAACACCTGTAGGACCACCTCCAATAATTACAAAATTTAAATATGAAAGCTTTTTAACGTTGTCTTTTTCACTTTCAGCGTTTTCGAATGCTTTTAAAATATTATCTCTTATATCAAGTGCATCATTTAAGTTTTTTAGCCCATTGGAATGGATGCTCCATTCATCATTACCAAAATATGAATAGCTAGAACCAACGCAAATCAATAATTCATCGTAATTAATTTTATTTCCACTTGATAATTTAAGAGAATTGTTGCTCTGATTTATGTCAATAACTTCATCAAGAACAACATTAACATTTTTGTCATTCTTGAATAAATTTCGGATTGGTACAGTTATATCTGAAGGAGACAATACAGCTGTGGCTACCTGATATAAAAGGGGCTGAAATAAGTGATGATTAGTTTGATCAATTAAAGTAAAATTATTTTTACTTTTACGAGCTGCTTTTAAAAAGCTTAACCCTCCAAAACCGCCTCCAATAATTACAATATTTTTCATTATTTAAATTATATATTGATTAAATCGTTTTAATAAAAATGATGAAAATGCAAAATTTCGATAGACTGTTAATTTCTGAATTTTTTTTCAAGCAGATAATTATTGATATTTTTAGTTGAAATATAAAATTTTATTAATGAACAAAAATTTAACACAAATTTCTAATGTTCTTGTAATTGGTAGCGGTGGTGCTGGTCTAAGAGCAGCTATAGAAGCAAAACAATTAGGAATGGAAGTCACTGTACTTGGAAAAAGACAAAGTACAGATGTACACACCGTCCTAGCAGCTGGTGGCATAAATGCTGCTTTTGGAAATGTAGATGAAGATGATTCATGGGAGCAACATTTTGCTGATACCTTTATAGAGGGTTACGGATTATCTGAACCTGAGGTAGTTGAATTAATGGCAAAAGAATCTCCAATACTTGTAAATGAAATAGATGAGTGGGGAGCTAATTTTGCAAAACTACCAAATGGCAAAATTGATCAGAGATTTTTTGGTGCTCACACTTACAGAAGAACATGTTATTCAGGAGACTATACGGGAAGATCTATACTTTTTGCATTACTAAATAAAGTAAAATCTCTAAATATACCTATTTTAGATTCACAATATGTGTCTGATCTGCTTGTTGAAGATAATGTATGTTTTGGTGCCATGGCTTTTGACATACAAAGTGGTGAGAGAACTGTCTTTTTAGCAGATTCAGTAATAATTGCTGCTGGTGGTCACACTAGATTATGGAGAAAAAGTTCATCAAGAAGAAATGAAAATACTGGAGATGGATTTCATTTAGCTCTTAAAGCGGGATGCAGGCTAAGTGATATGGAAATGGTTCAATTTCATCCAACTGGTATGGTAATCCCAGAAGAAATGGCTGGAACATTAGTTACAGAAGCTGTAAGAGGTGAAGGTGGAAAACTTCTTAATAACGAGGGCAAAAGATTTATGGAAAATTACGATAGCGAACGAATGGAATTATCTACCAGAGATCGAGTAGCAATGGCTAACTACACAGAAATTGTAGAAGGAAGAGGCTCTCCAAATGGTGGAGTTTATTTAGACATTAGTCATAAAGGAAAAGACTTTATTATTGAAAAACTACCTCGAATGTACAGACAGTTTCTTGATACGTTAATGATTGATATATCAAAAAGTCCAATGGAAGTTTCTCCAACTGCGCATTATTCAATGGGAGGAATAGTTGTAACTCCTGAAGAACATTCAACCGGTGTAGAGGGGTTATATGCAGCAGGAGAAGTAACTGCTGGTTTACATGGTGCCAATAGATTAGGGGGAAATTCATTGGCAGAGATATTAATATTTGGAAAAAGAGCAGGAGCAGCAGCTACAAAAAGATCTAAAAATATAGACATTCATAAAAGATCAAAAAAAGTAATAGAAAATGCCCATCAAAATTTAAACTCATATATTAAAAATGGATCAGAGGTAGCCAGACCACTACAAAGATCTTTGAGAAATATAATGTGGGAATATGGTGGTGTTGTAAAGAATGAAGACAAGTTAAAAAAAGGATTACAAGAAATTGAAAACCTCAAAGAAGCATCCAAAGATCTTGATGTGCGTCCCGATTCAGAAGGTTATCAAGATTTAATGTTAGCATTTGACCTTCAAGCATCTCTTGTATCATCAGAATCAACATTGATGAGTGCACTAAGTAGAAAAGAAAGCAGAGGCGCACATCAAAGAGATGATTTCAAAGAAATAAACAATGATTTCAATGTCAACATGAGAGTTCAATTTGACAATGATGAAAATATTTTATTATCAAAAGATAATGTACCAGCATTAAATAAAAATCTTAAAGACTTAATAAACAGAACAAAAGAAATAGATAATTTTGAGGGAATGCTTTTAGAATAATTTAAAAATTTTCACTACCAATCAAAAACAAATCATTTACATCAGAATCAATTGACGGTGTGTATATCTCTGATAATGGAAGTAACTGTTCTATATAAAATTTTGATAATGTAATTTTATCTTTATAAAATTCTTCACCTGTTTCATTATATTTTTTGTCGGCAAGAATGGCTGCTTTGGCCATATAGTATCCTCCTAAAACTTGCCCAAACTTTTTTGTGTAAGGAGATGCAAAACCACTGATGCTTTTTTGTTTATCATCAATGAATAATTGCCTAACTTTCTCAGTAGATTCTATTAAATTTTTAGTATGAAATTCATATGATTCATTTAATTTTGATAATCTTTCACTATTTTTAAGTTCATTACTCACAGATATCATTTCATCAAAAAGATTGCTGACTGCTTTTCCTTCATCTATATGAATTTTTTTTAAAGTAAGGTCTAGTGCTTGAATACCATTGGTACCTGCATATATAGGAGCAATCCTTGCATCTCTAAAATATTGCGCAACACCAGTTTCTTCAACGTACCCCATGCCACCATATATTTGAATAGCCATAGAAGTAAGTTCTACACTTAAATCTGAAATCCAGCTTTTACTTATCGGAGTTAAAAGTCCAACTCTAGCTTCACCAAATTTTTTTTGATCATCATTACCAAAATATAAAAAATCAAGCATCATCTGATTGTCATACATCATATATCGCATAGCGTCAGAGTAAGCTTTAATAGTCATAAGCATTCTTCTAACATCTGCATGGTCAATAATTGTTGAATTTTTGGAATCCTCTTGAGACATACCCACAGGTCTTCCCTGTACTCTATCTCTTGCATATTGAGCAGCGCCTTGTAAAGCTCCTGTAGTACACGCAAGTCCATGACCACCAACTCTTATTCTTGCCTCATTAATTGTTGTAAACATATAACTAAGTCCTCTGTTTTGTTCTCCAACTAGGTATCCAACAGCGCCATCATACTCCATCACACAAGTAGGACTTCCATGAATACCTAACTTTTCTTCAATAGATATACAATTAACATCATTTCGTGCGCCAAGTGAACTATCGTCATTAACAATATATTTGGGGACTATAAACATAGAAATACCATTTGTACCATCTGGTGATCCTGGAACTCTAGCCAAAACAAGATGGACTATATTGTCAGATAAATCATGTTCTCCAGAACCTATCCATATTTTTGTACCTGTAATCTTATATGTTCCATCTTCCTTTAGTTCAGCTTTTGTAGTTAAATAATTTAGATCCGAACCAGATTGGGGTTCGCTTAAGTTCATTGTTCCGGTCCAATCTCCACTTACAAGATCTGGTAAGAATTTATCTTTTTGTTCCTGACTAGCATGTGCATAAATTCCAGATATGGCACCTATACTTAGCCCTGGTCCCAACATAAAAGCCATATTTGCGCTACATAAAATTTCAAGTGTGCCGCCAGATAGTAGATAAGGCATTCCACCACCACCTATTTCTACTGGTAATGATATGGACGCCCAGCCAGCATTTTTAAATTTTTCATATGCCTCATTAAAACCAGGTGGCATATTAACTACTCCGCTATTAAATTGTGCTCCGTGCTTATCGCCATCTGCATTGATAGGAGCTAATACTTCTTCAGCAAATTTAGAACACTCTTCAATGGCTGGTGCTGTTATATCTTTATTAAAGTCTTTAAATCTGTCAATCTTGTTTAATTTTTCGTAAGAATTAAGAACATCAAACGCAAATAAAATATCTTTAATAGGAGCTTTGTAATTAACTGCCATACAAAAATATTAAAGATATGTTGTTATATCAACAATCAAGATATAGATTTAAATCAGTCTATTCATATATCCTCATTGTTTTTGGGAACCAAATGTATTTATACTTATAAGAATGAAACGTATCTATACCTTCGGTCATGAACAAGTTGAAAGAAATATAACTGTAGGTGACATAATTGAAAATAAACAAAAAAATATAAAAATGACACAAGTAACTGCAGGAAATCAAGAAGAAGCTGAAATTATTGCAAAACAAAACATAGATATGATCATAACTGGAAGTGATTGGTACGAAGATGTTAGAAAAGGTGCGCCAAACACATTCATAACAGCAGCATTGTTTGCTGGAAGATTTATTACTAATGAAGAAATACTTAGAGGTGCATTTAAAGTAATGATGGCAGGTGCTGACTCAGTATTAACACCGAGGAGTTTTGATGTTGTTGAAATGTTAGCTAAAGAAGGTATGCAAGTACAGGGTCATGTTGGAATGGTTCCATCAAATGCAACTAAATACGGAGGTATAAGAACAGTAGGTAAAACTGCTGATGAAGCAATAAAAATTCTTCAAGATATGAAGAGACTGGAAAATGCAGGTGCATTCGGTGCTGAAGTTGAGTGTGTAGCTGAAGATGCGTTAATAGAAATTAAAAAACATACATCATTAGTAATAAATTCCCTTGGTTCAGGTTCTGGTGGAGATGTTATGTTTTTATTTTTTGAGGATATTTGCGGTGAAACTTCTGGTATAAAAATGCCAAGACATGCAAAGTCATGGGGAGATGGAAACAAAATTAAATTAGAATTGAATAATGAAAGGTCTAATGCAATAAAAGGTTTTAAAGAGGATGTAGAGTCAGGAAATTATCCAAACAGTGACCATACTGTCGATATGTTACCTGGAGAAAAAGAAGTTTTATTAGAAAAGCTAGATAACTTTTAAATTAAAAACTGGCAAAATATTGCAATTGCTTTTTGGAATAATAGGTATAGGATATAATTTTTTTTACTATTTGCTACACTCTCCTATTATCAATTAACTGTGACAATCGTAGAATTGCTATTTATTATTCTTCAATTTAAGAAATAACACAGGAGTATTTTCTTTGTACTGTTTATATTCTTCTAGATGACCGTATCTCTCATCTGCAATTCGCTCTAGCAAATTAACACCACTCATACGGGTTAATAAAATGTATACAAAAACTGGAGATATAAGAGTTATGTATTCAATACCAGTTAACGTATTTAAAGCTATAACAGCAATACCAGTCCAAAGTGTTATCTCACCAAAATAATTAGGATGCCTTGATCTTGCCCATAAGCCTGTATGAATAAAGGCTTCACTTGGATTGTTTTCTTTTCTAAATACTCTTTTTTGATAATCAGATATAGATTCAATAGCAAATCCAGAGAGCCAAAGTGCCATACCAACCATTGCTAACACTGGCAGTGTGTCATCTTCAGGTGATAAGATAGCAATAATTGCTGCGCATGCAGTTAGTGATACCCAGAGTGCTTGTCCCATCCAGTATTGTAAAAACCAGAAAAAATGTCTTTTTGCTTTTTCAAACCGTACATCTTTACCATCATTTCTGACTCGTCTAAATAAATATATTCCAAGTCTTAGTGCCCAGACCATAACGTAGAAATAGATTATTGAATCTATCATTGTTTTATTTTCTACAGCAAAATATGCGAGTGATACAGTTGTAACATAAGTCAAGCTTCCTACTAAGTCGTAATATTTTTCAGTTTTTAATAGAAAAGAAGGAATAAAAAAGATTATCTGAAGTAATACTGCAACAATCAAAATAAATGTAAACGCATTCATCCCTCTTATTTCAATTTCAATATTTTGACCTGCAATATTTATTAAACCGATGCAGATGAGGAATATTGTAATTGCAATAATATTTTTAATCTGTCTGTTCATATCCAAAGTATATACGTATATTTAGAATTACTTCTTAAACTACTTACGACTTAACAATATTAATGTATACGATATGGAAGATAATTACTA
>Ga0160423_10004972_pt1 | contig 10887 bp, 19 predicted proteins | sample CRUFie14St8metaG_FD_108191 | JGI IMG/M metagenome (GOLD analysis project Ga0160423, IMG submission 108191) | Marine microbial communities from the Costa Rica Dome - CRUD Field 142mm St8 metaG | ecosystem: Environmental > Aquatic > Marine > Oceanic > Photic zone | place: Costa Rica: the Eastern... | reverse complement strand
TTTATGATTGACTAAGATTGTTTCATCTTTTGCCATACTTCCATAAGGTACAAGTTGGATATTGAATCCCTTTTCAGTTTGACTCATAAGAATACCTAAAGGATTTTTTAAAGTGACTGTTGACTCACCTTCATCGTTGTATTCTGTTATGAGTTCTTCACCTGTGACTAATTTTAAATATCTTATATTCATACTTCCTCTAACATTGTCATTAATCTTTCTGCACGATTAGTGACTTGATTGTACCATCTTGAATCTCTTCCTTCAACTGCAGCTTGTTTCCAATCATTGGATTCAATTGCTTTCTTAAAGTTTTGAAATTTAGATAGTCTTGTCATACCCATGTTAAAGGTCATATTAACTAAAACTCTTTGTACCTCATCTGGATAATTTTCTAAATCTGGATAAAGTTTTCCACATTCCTCTACATGTTCTGCAAAGTCATGTTCCCACACTTCATCCACTCTTTCTTCTGATACTGGTGTATCAACTGGTTGACCAAACTCTGGGTCTGATTCTTTTACTAAATGACCAATACCAAAGGTTGAATAACCTAAATGGTCTTTGTAGATTGCATAAACGACACCCTCGTCCCTTATGATTTCTTCTTTTAATTTACTTGGATTCTTTATGTTCATCTTTGAGTAATTCCACGGCTTTATCACCTTGTTCTTGGAGCATTTCAATAAGTATGTCACCCATGATTTGATTAAACTCTTTATCATCTGATATCGTGTCTTTCATATCTTCTGGACACTTTCTTACTGCTCTAGTAAAATTAATGGTTGGTGGTGCATCTTCTTCCACTGGAAGAAATTGAACTTCACCATAGGTATATATAACTCCTTCATATTTACCCTCAGTGATTTCTACACCATTCTCACCATCTTTTGCATTGACAACAAGTTTGTATTTTGGGGTCGACATTACTGTGCCTTAAATACTTCGTTGACTATTTTTTCTTTTAGAAGTCTTCTATCAACATCAATTCCTAGTTCTCTACCTTTTTCCTCTAATTGAGCTTTGGTGAGTTTTCTAAGATTTGCTCTTGATATTTTTGTAGACTTAGGTGCTGGAGTACTAGGTTTTTGTGCAACTACTGGAGCTTCATTAGAACCTCTGTATGAATACACACCTAAACCAACTAAAACTAAAAGAAGTATAATTCCGAATATTGATTCGTTCATAATCTATTCCTCTTCACTACTTTGGTTAAAATTCAAACCAAAATGACTTCTTACTTCTTCTAAGAATATTTCTGGTTTACTCGTTTCATATGGGTCTGTTTGACAATTGTCAGATAGGTTTGGTTCTATGTTCATTAGTTCGACTGTTCCATCGACAACTAACATTGCATATCTCCAAGACCTTAACCCAAATCCTAGATTCTCTTTTTTGACAAGAAGACCTAGTTGTCTTGCAAGTTCACCATTACCATCTGGTAAAGGTTTTACTTTTTCAATACCTTGACTTTCAAACCATGCATTCATAACGAATGTATCATTTACTGATGTACAGTAAACTTCATCCACACCAGCTTCTAAAAACTGGTCATACATTGCTTCAAAAGTAGGTAATTGAAACTCTGAACATGTTGGAGTAAATGCTCCTGGCAGTCCAAAGACTACAATAGTCTTGTCTTCCATTAGTGAATCTAAATCGACTTCAACCCAATCTCCATCAACTCTTTGTTGAAATTTGATACTGTGAAGGTCGTTCATATTTCCTTTGTTTAACATAATAAAAATACCTCTATAATTTTTACAACTATATTTAGTATACCACGAGACTGGGTTGTGTCAAGTCTTTTATTCCACTAAGAACTCTTTAGATAATTTTTTACTACCTATAGAAATCTTTCTAGGTTTTTTATCCTCTGGAATAACTTTTGTAAGTGGAACAGATAAAATTCCATCCTGTATAGATGCAGAACCAACTTCTATATCATCTGCAAGAACAAATTTTCTACTCCATTTACGAGCTGCAATACCAGTGTGAATTGCACTTGAGTTTGCTACTCTTTCTGGATTTGGGTCTGACTTATCACCAACAACTCTTAGTTCATTTTCTTGAACTTCGATGTCGATATGGTCTTTACCAAAACCAGCACATGCAATCTCAATAACGAAATGTTCGTCATCGACTTTTGTGATATTATAAGGTGGGTATGATTGACTGTTGTTTCTTTGAACATTATCTATTCGTCTAAAGAAATCGTCAATACCGATTGAAAATGGACTTGTAAGGTTCATCATTTCCTGTAAGTCCAGCGTGTTTAATTTTACCATTTTAGCCTCCTATTAATTAGCAAGGTAAATAAATGGAGTCTCCCATTGAGCACTCCTATTAGTATATATAAGGATTAATCTTTAGATTTCAAGTCTTTTTCAACAAATTTTTTAATTTGGTCTAATTTATACCATAATCCAGAATAGATTTTAGTACCTTCTTTACTTTCTACGATGTATCTCTTATATCCAAAGGGTCTTTCAGAAAAGATTCTGACATCCCCATAAGATTCTTCTAATAATCTCATATAATTATTATCTCATGGTTTTGATATTTGTCAAGGTGAAAATGCTTGAGAAAGAAAATAAAATGATGTTAACATAAATCCAAGTGCAGACAATTGTATTAAGGATGCAATTGCAACAAAGTTTAATTGTTTTTCTGCCCACCAATTTAATTCAGTTTCTTGCCATTCATCAAATTCTTTTGGTGTTGCATTTCTTGGTTTGAATTGAAATTCAAGTTGATGTTCATAACCAGATGTCACATCTGCACAATCATCTACAGCAGATGGTAAAGGTCTTTTCCATGCATCAGTTTTCATAGTACACTCAACAATAGGAATATTCCTAATTCCCATGGTATGAATATCAATCCTAATATAATATACCTCATGTTTGTGGTATTAGTGAAAAGATTGATACACAAAAAAGAGATACAAGTGTCCCTAGTTCTAAGTATTCTATGTATTTCTCTTTCATACATAGTATATATAACATATTATAACTAGAGTTTATGATGGTTTCTTATTTTTTATTACATCTTTTGTCTGCTCTTCTCCAGACATTATAATTATTACCTATCACTAATGCCATCATAAGATTAATTTCATCCATTTGTGGTGATGTAAGAACTTCTCTTTTTAAATCATATTCGATTGCTGGTGTAAGAATTACAGTCTTAACAAAGAACATTTTTTGCACTGATGGTCTTTCACCAATAATAGGATTTAATTCTTTTACACAATCGTATTGAAGACCACGATATGTAGAATAGATATCTAATAATTGTAGACTAACGAATGATGCCCATTGAAGATTTGTTATAGGTTCAACAAGTGTATATTGTGACTTTCTCTGACTTTCCCTTAACGAGGATTCTATCAACTTCTGTGAATGCTCTGTCTGGACAGAGTTGATAAGTTCGTTCCGATAACAACAAGTCCACCCCATCATAATTTCGTGTTTGTCCTTCGAGTCTAGCACCCAAGTTAACGGCATCTCCGATGACTGAATAGTCAAATCTAATTTCTGACCCCATGTTTCCGACAATGCACTCTCCTGTGGATATACCAATGCCGACATTAATAGGAGGCAAGTTGAGAGGAGAAAGTTCTTCATTTAATTCCTTTGTTGCATCTAACACTTCTAGTGCAGATTTTACAGCGAGTTCTGCATGGTCTTCACAATCCAATGGAGCATTCCAAAAACTCATGATACAGTCACCCATATATTTGTCTATTGTTCCTTTATTATTTATGATTATCTTGGTTTGTATATCAAGAAACTTATTGATTAGTTCTACTAATCCTTCTGGGTCATTTTTATTTTTATAAGCTTCACTTATTGGAGTAAACCCACATATGTCCATGAACATGAATGTCATCTCTTTTCTTTCACCACCAAGTTTCAATAGTTCTGGATTTTCTGCAAGTTTATCTACCATTTCTGGTGATAAGTATTTCTTAAACTGACCTTTGATTTGTTCTTTGAGTTTATAAGTCACAAAGTATTTGTTAAATGATGCATGTCCAAATACTATCATCCCAGTAAGTGCAGAATACAATGCATCAAATAATATAAAGTATTCTATCCACAACCAATAAGATACTGCAACTGATAAACCTATTGTAGTAATTGATAATATACCAGATAGATATGTTGGTAATTGATATACCATGAGTAAAACCATAAGTCCTAGAAAAACAACTAAGATGAGTTCTACAAAATCTATGAGAAAGTTGTTTTGGATTCTATCACCAGAAAGTACAGTTTGAAGTAAGTTTGCTTGTACTTCATGAGGATACATAACACCATAGGGTGTAGATACTGGATTATTAAATCCTTCTGCTGTCATTCCCCAGATGAGTATCTTATTCTGGTATGATTCATTTAATTCTGATGCACTAACTCTATCAAACTTATTCCAATATGTAATCATAACATCCGATGTAGATGTAGTTTCTATAGGTGGTTGTCTTCCCATTCTTATCCATTCAATACCTACTTCTGGTGTGACTTTAGTTTGGTAGTTAGGTTGGTCATAAAATGCACGAAGAGTTTCAAGTGCAACTGATGGATATATCTGGTCATTTGCAGATACGATAAGTGGTGCAGAACGAACAGTACCATCAAAGTTTGGTGTATCTGGTAAAGGTGGTGTTGTGACTGTCACTCCTACACCATAAGTGTTATCTTGTAGTACTTTTATAGGTGCAGACATACCAGAAAAGTTCCAGATAACATCTCCGATATTTCCACCACCGAATACTGATGTTCTTACATAAGGTGCAGAACCAGTATCCTTTTGACTTGTTGGGGCTGCAGATAAAATACTTAATCTATTTACTAATCCTTCTGCAAACTGATTGTCTCCACCAAATCTATCTGGTTGACTGAATACTTGTGTAAACACATGGGTGTTGGTATAGTGTGATTCCAACATTATATCTGAATAGATATTACGAGGCCAAGGATATTGTCCATACTTGTCTAATGATTTTTCATCGATATCAACAAGTACAATATCTTCTACAATTTTTTCATCCTTTTGTTGATGTAATACATCAAAGTAAGACCACTTTATATTATCAACAAGGTAAGGTGACCATATTTTTAAACCTACTAACACTGCAAGTGTGAGTAGAACTGTTTTCCAATTATACATTTAATTCTTCTTCTAGTTCTATTATATAGTCTTTCATATCAATCATCCATTCCTTGAGTCTACGATGTTGTTTGTTATGAAAATCTTTGTAATGTTTATCAGTTGATTGGATTGCCATCATTTGATGGTAATCCATAGTTCTGAGTACTAATGCAATTGCATCTTGATATGGCATTCTTACCAAAGTTGAAAAGTCTCTCTTTGTCACTCAAAACAACTCCTAGTTCCCTTGAGTCACACTTACAGAACAACCACCAGAAGTGACACAATTTTGTGTTAGATTGTATGTTTGAGTTGTATCACCTGTTTGAGTTAGAAATAAATCTGTTGGTTGTGTACCCTGTAGTGTTATTGTTGCACTATGAGCTCCATTCTTTTTTTGAATTATATCTACTTCACTCCAATCACTATAGATTGATAGGTTAAGTGTTTTGTTTCCATTCTGCATTTGTTTTACATATACATCTGTATTGTCTGCATATATGTTTGCAATAATAGAATGTTCAATAGAACTTGAATCTTGTTTTTGACTTCCTTTGAATTTGTTATCGTCACCATGTATATCTAATCTAACAAAGTTCCCACCTGGCTCAGTACCATCATAATTCCAGTTTGGTGTAGTACTATTATTGTTTTCATATCCTTGACCAAAGACAACTTCATTATCATCACCCCAAATATGAAACTGAAAATCGGTATCATTACAAGTTGCAAAAGAACATTTTTGTCTTATCTCAACATCATTGTTTAGACCATCTAAATCTCCACCCCAGTTATAACCAGAACCCCATGCATCTGTATATCCGATATACATGTTGTTTCCTTTTTGTAAAAGTTTTAGTGTATTGTCATCATGGTCAGCAGAAAATCTAATCATATTTCCAAAACCCCACTGTTGAATTTCAAGAGAAAAATCATCACCACCATTCACTTGTTCTATGTGAATATGGTTGTCATCACTAGGCCCAGCAAATACTGGTAAACTAATTAGACTGAATAATAATAATTTCTGAATCATCTCCATCTCCTATGAGTATTGTCCCATCATAACCTTCTACTATTGTTTGTAAGAATACATTTGAACCACTATCAAATGCAATCTCAATAACTCCATTTACATCTCTAAAGAATATTAACTTATCATCTTCTATGAAGACATTGTATTGTGAGTCTGTATTTAATCCTAGTTTTGCACCTTCTACTTTAAAAGTTCCGATATTACCACTAGCACCTTCTGCTGATGCACCTCTTACTTTCTTGTCTAGTTCTTCTATAACATCCAGTACATCAACTAGTAAATTTACATTTAATGCATCTATATCTAATGCAGTGTATTCTAAATCTTCTTCTGTTTCTTCGAGTTCATCTGTTTCTAAATCATTAAACTCCAAGTAATCTACATCCAGAATACCTTGGTCTTGGTCTAAGTCATCTTGTGCTTGTTCTTCTATTGCAACTTTGACTTCTTGTGGTGGATTAACAATAAACATATTATTAATCATAGAAGGTGTGATATTGTTTATAGTCACTGCAACTGTTGGTGGTGTCTCAAAAGAAGATACCATAGTTGCTTGATAAGGTTGGTTTAATATCATTTCACCACCTTCATTACTTACCACTATTTCTCCAGATGCAGAACCATCATCATCTGGAAGTAAAACTACAAGTGACCTACCAAGCTCATCAATTGTAGTTGTAAAATCTGTTCCATTTATGGCAATCTGTGCCGTTGGTGTCGATACAGATATATTTGCCTTTTTTATTTTGTTTCCTTTTCCAGAAGCAAATCTTGCTGTCCCTTGTGCCATTCTAATTGACATCTTTGATTTACTAGGATTAGGGTCATAGTATACTTCATCAATGTACACTCTAGTATGTTCAGTCAATGCAAGTTCTTCTTCATCTAAGAACTCTATCAACATACGACCATTTACTGTTGCAGCTTCATCATATAAAACAATATTTGAACCAACATCACTAGGTAAGGTTTCATTATTTCTAATAATACCACCTACACCTGTAGATTCAACTATGTCTCCTATAGGGTCTTGTCCATAGACAGACCCCATAAGAAATAATGTACTAACTATCGTTAGATGAATCTTTTTGATTAATTTGAATTGTTGCATTATCAGAATCTATATCCATGATGATTTTCGCATCTGGAGATGAACATGTATTACCAGCACCAGATACACATGTACCAGATATCTGATTAATATCAATATCCCCACCATCACCTGTATAATCTACAGTCTGTGTATGAGCACCATCTTTCATTAACACATTTAGGTTATTACTATCTCCAGTAATTTCCCAATTAAATGTATTATCATCTGATTCAAAGTCTAAATCAAAGACATTTGAACTACCCAAAATCGTCATATCCAAATCTAATCTTTCTGCACTAAACTGATAACCTTGGTCTAAATCCCAAGTATTACTATCGCCTGTGACTGAGATATCATATACTGAATCATCAGCAGACCCAGTATCACCTATGTTCCAATCAAAAACATTGGAATCACCTGTGAACAATAAATCAAAATCCGATGTATCTGCAACTAATGGCCCATACAGCTTATTTGAATTACCAATCATATCGATATCAATAGTCAGAGTAGTACCAGTGATGACCATCTTATCATCCAACGCAGATGTTTGAGATATCTTGTTCCCAAATCCAATCTGGTCAATGTAAAGTGTTAAAGTGTCACCTTCTTGGTCTATTCTTATTTCATTATCGTCAGTCGCTTGTGCGAAAAGAATGTTAGTCGACATTAGTGCAATTAAGCAAAAACTAATTAGTTTCTTCATTTTCTTCAAGCTCCTCGAAAGGTTCTAGTTCCTCACCTGTGATTTTTTTAACTTCACCATACCATTCGTCAATGTCATGTTTGTTATTAGTTCCATCACTATTATGAGGATGTCTATGTCCTTCCTGTATTACCCAAAAACCTCTATCGTGTCCTTGGTAGATTAATTCCAACACTCCTGCTTCAATAGCACTTCGTGTTGCATATGTCACCGACTCATTATTACCCACTCCATCCTCGATTTCAATTAGTTGTGTTCCTTCTTCGATGAATCTAAATACATCACCCCCAGAACCATAACTCAATATTGTCTTACGAGTTTGGACATTTAACAAAACTTCTCCTGTTAGAACTGATACAGCTCTAATAGAAACAGTCACAGCATCTTGACGATACTGTTTACTGTATCCAATACCAAGTGTTCTGGCACCCTTTCCGCCAGTCTTGATATTAGTATCATAACCAATTATTCCACCTTCAATAATCATGCCAGCAAAGAGCAATGGTGCAATACCATTTGTTTCTTCACCCTTTGCATCTGCCCATTCCTGTCTTGCAGAACGAACAATCTGTCTTTCTCTTACCAGATGGTCTAAACCATTTCTTTCTACAACTCTAAACCATGTACCACCACCAGCAGTTTTTAGTGCATCTATTAACATTGCACTAGCACCTTGAGTCACTGCTGTAGAAAATGATGCATATTGGTCTAGTTGTTTTCTCTGGCCTGTTAAATCTGAAAATGAATATACTGCAACTATTGGTTTTTCTTTTGCTGGTGGTAAATCTAATAGTTCTAGATATGCTGGAAGTTTTACTACTATTGGACTCTCAACACAAATATATTGTCGAGTCCATGCTTTTGCAACCCCAGTGACTACATCTTTTCCAAATCCTTCTTCAAATCTCCCAGTTTCATAAGCACAATCTGCTGGGTTTTCTGAAAATTTAGGAGTTGATGCACATCCTGTCAAAATTGCAAGAGATAATATAGCAAACCATTTCATTAATCGCCTCCATCACCAGAACCATCACCAGAACCATCATCACCAAAGTATCCTGTTCCTATTGGTATTTCTATAACTGTTGTTGAACCTTCTTGGTCAACAATAGTCATTCTAATAAATTCTGTTCCATCTTCGTTTGTAATAACTTCGTATGTGACTGTTGAACCTTCTAATACAAATGACCCAAACCTTACTGGGTTGTCATTAGAGAACATTGATTCTACTAACTGTTTTGCCATTTGAGCATAAATTCTGCTTTCTAAGTTTCTAATAAATTTTGCTAGCGTCGTATTGTCTGCTTCTCTTTCTGCAGCTTTCCTTGCAGCCTCAAGTGCATCTTCTATTTGTTTCTTACGCGTAAACTCTTGGTTCTCAATTGTAAGATAATGGGCTCCAGTTCCTGAGCCACTAAATGATGGATTTTTAAATTGAAATTTTATTTCATCTGCAAGTATTGGAAATGTTATAAGACCTAAACTTATAATAAGTAATGTTCCAATTACTATATTACTTACTCTATTGTTCACTTTTTGTTCCTTCATTTTTCTCTCTTTCCTCTTCTAAAAACTTTTGACGCTCACGATACTCTAAAACTACATTGATTTTTTGTTGTAGACGAATCATGTCTTGGTCTAACATTCTTAATTGGTCTGTAAGTTTGATACTTGATGCAAACATACGACCTAGTGCTGGTTTAACTTCGATAGTTATAAACTTCCATGTGAAATAGATGAAGTATCCCATTGCAAGTGCCATTGCAACTGGAAATCCGAACTCTGCTATTATTTGTGCAATCTTCTCCATCAATCTCTTCTAGCATCGATTTTACCATCCTCTACAAAGTTTTCAGCTCTAGCTACTCTATCAATAGGTGGTGTTAACTCTAATGCACTACTCACCAGTAAATCTATTCTTAAAATGTCGTTGTTCATAACTGAAGCACGAGTCTCCAACATTTTAATAATATTTTCTGTACTCTTTATTTGTCCTAAAACAGAATCAAAGATATACTTCATACTTAAAAATATGAAAAATGCCATAACAACTGCACCAAATATAGGTACACCCACTTCACTTAAAAAATTCAATAAAGACATAATCTCTCCTGTTCGTAAGTATTTATAATAGGAAAGGTCTTGAAAAGACTAAAATGTCATAGAAACACCACATCCACATGATGCAGTGACATTTGGATTGTTAAATATGAACTCTTCACTTAGACCTGTTCTATGGAAGTCTAAGACTAGGTTATTTAAGAATGGTCTGGAGTTATTATCAATATGAATAGAGAATTTACCATAGTCTATAACTTGGTCAAAAGGTTCATTGGTGGAGTTGAAATCAAAGATATATTCATATCCATTACAACCACCACCAGTGATACCTAATCTGATTTCAGATGTACCTCTTCTCTCTACTTGTTTAACAAGTTGTGAGATTGCAGAATCAGTTAATTCAATATTAACTATCTGCTTTGAGTATTCGATAGGCTCCATATGCAAGTCCACCCCAAGCCAACCAATGTACGATTGGACTTAGAACTAATACTCCGAGCGAGATACCGACTATAACAGCACCATCTAAAGATGATAACTCTTTTAATCTACCTTTACAGTAATCAACAATCATATTCATATTGTTTTCCTCTATTTGAACTCAGATACATTACCAGTTGCATCTCTAGTGATAATATTCACTAGTCCCAACTTCTGTCTTCTAATCAACTCGTTTTTCACTTTCTGTCTGAGTTTTGGTTTAGTATTGTCATTATTATAACATTCTAATAACTCTTTCAATGATTGAGCTTTCATATAGTGATGTTCGATAACTCTTTTTTTAGAACCTCGTTGCAACACATTAGTAGTTGGTTTATATTTAACTGGCATAGT
>Ga0160423_10004971_pt1 | contig 10888 bp, 4 predicted proteins | sample CRUFie14St8metaG_FD_108191 | JGI IMG/M metagenome (GOLD analysis project Ga0160423, IMG submission 108191) | Marine microbial communities from the Costa Rica Dome - CRUD Field 142mm St8 metaG | ecosystem: Environmental > Aquatic > Marine > Oceanic > Photic zone | place: Costa Rica: the Eastern... | reverse complement strand
GGTGGGCCACCTTGGCGACAACTTTTTGGAGGAGGAGGAGCGGAGGGGGGCGGCGTGGGTTGCCGATGGGCAGGAGGGCGCCATGGCGGCCGACGCGCAGAACCGTCCGCCCCCGCAGCCCAACGCCGGGGGCCTTGACCTCGACAGGATCGAGGACGTCCCCTTTGAGGAGCTCATCGGTATGCAGGGGCCTCTGCTCTCTCTGCTGGAGAATGCCTCGACCATCCTGTTAAGCAACCTCTTCTTCCTGGTGGCCTCCGTGATGCTCCCTTTCAACATGGGCAGACTGTGCCTCTCCGTGCTGAGGCACTTCGAGTTCAACTCCTTCAAAGAGGCCTTCATGGATGACGACGGGGACGGGCTGAAGACCAAGGTGATCGCAGCCTCGCTCGAGGCCATGGGAAGCATCAAGGAGGGGATCAGCACCGAGCTCGGCGTTGCTGCGAGCATGGCCGCCTCGACCAGCAACAAGCTGGTCAGGGCCGCAACAGACTTTGAGGCCCAGCTCGAGCCGCCCACCTGGAAGGACCTGCTCACCCTCGGAACCGGGTACCTGGCCACACTGGCGCTCGGGGCGACCATCGGGTTCGCGGTTATCTTCCTCAGGTGTCTCCGGGCATACACCAGCAGCGGAGACCCGCTGCACCAGTCGCTCTCCGCCAGAGAGCTCCTGCTGATGGCCAGGAGCGCCTACTCGTACCTCTCGTACAGCTGCGTCGTCCTCAAGGTGGCCTTCCTACTCGTCGTGGAGCTCGGGGTCTTCCCGCTCTTCTTCGGGCTGTGGCTTGACCTGTGCTCCCTGCCCCTCTTTGACGCCGGGTTGCACACGCGGATGAGGTTTGGGCTCAAGGCGCCCATCACCTTCACGCTCGTCCATTGGACCCTTGGGATTGTGTACATGTTCCTTGTCTCGGTCTCCGTGTCGGTCCTGCGGGAAATTTTGAAGCCGGGCGTCCTGGCCTTCTTACGAGACCCCGCCGACCCGAACATCAACCCGTTCCGGGAGCTCTTCGAGGACCCTTTCACGAGGCACGTACGCAAGATCGTCCTTGGCTCGGTGATCTACGGCACCATCGCGATGGTCCTGGTCTACGCGCCCGTGCAGTTTGTCAAGGGAATCTTCCCGGAGAGTTTTCCCATCGTCATCAAGCTCCTCGACCCGCTTTCCGAGCTGCCCATCCACCTCCTGATGATTCACTTTGGACTGCCGCTGACGTTTGAGTACCTGAGGCCGAAGCGGCTGATGAGGTTTGTCATCCACGGATGGCTCAGGTTCGCCAGCAACGCCCTTAACGTGGACACGCACATCCTGCAGCGCGGGGTGGCGGCAGGAAGCGAGGGGGAGGATGTGGGCGCCGGTGGGGGAGACCAGGCGCGTCAGGCAGGCCAGGCGGGTGCCATGGCGGCCTCCGGGGGCGCCAGCACAAGCGGCGGGGCCAGCACTGCCGGTCCTAGGGCAAGGAGGAAGATCTCTGACGTCAGGACCCTTGTGGCCAGGTCCATCGGCGTGTACAAGGAGTCTTGGCTTCTCTTCGTCCGCAGCGAGTTCACACTCAACTTCAGGCTTGCCCTGCTTGTTGTGGCTTCTTGCCTTGCCGTGCAGCTCTGCAACGCCGTCATGCTGTCCCTCCCCTTGTTCCTCGGGAGGCAGCTGTGCAGGCTGACCGGGTTCCCGGTCCACCACGACGTCTACAACGTCCTGGTCGGGCTCTACATCATCTGGGGAACCTCGTTTTTGCTTTCCAAGTGGGCCGCGATAGTCAGCCAGCTCCCTGCCCTCGTCAACGGCTTGGTCAAGTACTGCGTGCTCGGCTCGCTGTGGCTTGTGGTCATCCCCTCAGTCTTGGGGACTCTGGTCCACCTGACCTTTGTGGTCCCCTTCACAGTGCCTCCAAGCCACACGCCTATCTTTTTCATCTACCAGGACTGGGCGATCGGCCTGGTCGCTCTCAAAGTTCTGCACTGGCGTAACATGGAGAGGTACAGGGACCTGTGGAGGAACGTGGAGGACATCTGGGGCAACATCGCGTCGCCAAGCAACATAGACTTCAGGTGGGCCCTCGTGGACGTCACCATGCCGCCTTTGGTCTCACTCTCGGCCCAGCTGTGTGTGCCTTACACCCTAGTGCACTCTGTGCTGCCGCTGGCAGGGGTTTCTGTCTACTTTAGGCAGGTCGTGTACAGGTACGGCTACATGCTGCTGGCGCTGCTGAAGCAGCAGTCCTACGTGAGGGAGACGCTATGGAAGCTCCACAACGCCATTAGGGACGACAGGTACCTCAGGGGGAGGGCTCTGAGAAACCACGGCACCGGCGCCGCTGTGGTGTCATGAACACCCGTCTCTGAATTTTTGAACGCACCACTGTGTATTATATTGAGGAAAGGCGAGAAACGTCTCGACTTTATTTTGCTTTTCATTTGTCATGCCATCATAGGCAGACCGTCTGCGTGCGTTCCGCTCGAGGTCTTCAACTTCTTCCACACCTTGCTAAGCGTTACGTCGTGTGTAAGGAGACTCGCTCTTCCTGGGCAGTGGGCAGAATTGCGAATCAATTCTGCTCGCTCCTGAAACATTGCAGCAGGACTTTCCATTGCTGTTGCTAGACATTTTCTCAAAAATGAAGTAAGTTCTCTCGTTCGTAATTACAATTAAGAATTCGTGATCATTGTGCGCTGCCGCTTTTTCTTGTTGGAGGATTGTGTACGATTGTGGGTTTGAGTAGAATTCCCTTGTTACCCACCCCACCCACGACACCCCCACGACAGGTCCACCCACCCCTCAGAAATGAATATTTCGTCGATTGAGAGCTTCTGGCACAGGTGCTGGCACAGGTGCTGGCACAGGTCAGGCAGTGGGGGGTGAAGGTGGACACACACGCCATTGCAGCACACCTATTTTGCGTGACCTCCTGGAGCAGGGTCAAGGCCAGAGCTCGACGACAAAACAGTAGAAGAGTCACCGTCCGTCGTCTACTCGCTGCAAGCAGGAGTCCAGCCAATTCTGTGCGGTAGGACCCGTAGGTCGCGGTGTGAAACCAAGCTGCTCCAAGACTTTCTTTCGCGTGTCTGTGTGTCTGTCCTCCAAGGTCGTGCACTTGATGAACAAACTTGGTGTTTGTTTTTGTTGTTGTGTTCGGGACAGAGTTTAGGGTCAGGTCAGGGGCTGAGAGCAACACGCTTGTCCTCGGCGAGCCGGGGCTGCGTAAGACGGTCGCTTGGAAATCTCGAAGGCGTCTTCCTTTGGGAAGGAGCCTGAACTAAGTTTTCTAAGATGGCCTGGAACATGGTACCTCCAGTGGAGGAGGACCTGCAGCTCCAAGATGGCGACTTTGTGGACGATATAGACGACAAGGACGTCGGGGAGGTCCTCGACTTTCTGTTGAGTGACGGGACGAAGCCGCCCGGGGTGGGCGGTGCATCGCCCCAGGGGGGACCGGCAGACGGACCGAGCACCCCGCCCAAGAAACTACCGCAGCTGAAGATCAAAAGGGAGCCCGTGGTGGACCGTGAGAACGGGGACGCCAACTGCAGGACGACCAAGCCGCTGACGATCAACGTGAAGCAGAAGCAGAGGAGTCACTCGCGCGAACGCTCGAACGACTTGTCGACGTCGCACAAGAAGAGAAACTCTGATGGCTTCATTGCAGCGTACTCTTTGGATGGCGACGACGAGGTCGCGACTCCGACCAAAAAGAAAAAGGGAAGCTTCAGTGCCAACAGCGAGGGCGCCAGCGAGCCCGGGGGGGTTCTGTCTCGGAGCGGGTCGATCAACCTGGGCCGGTCGAGCTTCTCGGACCCAAACAACGTGTGGGACACGAGGAACGAGCGCATCAGGAGGCTGAGCACTTCGACCAAGGGGAGCTCTGGCAGCGAGGCTGAGGGTACGTCCAGCGCCTCCTTTAAGGACGCCCTGGGCGGCGCCAAGGAGTGCACGGCCCAGGAGCTCAGAAAGTATTCGAATGGCTCGGAGGAGGCGAAGTTTCTGATCAGGAAGATGAAGACCGAGCTGAGGCAGGAAAACTTCAAGCTGATCGACAAGAACATCATCTCGGAGTACGACGTTGACAACCTGTGCTTGCAGACCCTTTGCCAGCTCGAGACGGCCGAGGCCATGGGGGCTCTGCGCGTGCTGGAGAACGAGAGCATGTTCAGCAGCTTCAGGAACGTGTCTGCGTATCTCGCGCAGATAATTAACAACCTGAGGCACGAGAAGGTGAAGGATCCCATGGGCAAGATGAGGGAGGAGGCCTCCAAGACGGACCTGCTGGTGCCGAAGTCGAAGGTCAAGCTGCTGCCGAGCGTTCAGAACACCATGGACAAGCTGTTCAAGAGCGGGCAGGTCCAGCCGAACATGATGACCCCTCTGCTCTACGAGTCCCTGGCGACCCTGCCGGAGTCTGGGGCGCTCCAGGTGCTGGTGACCATCGAGGGGATCGACATGGCCAAGATTAGAAACTTCACGGCATTCTTCATATCCCTGGTGAACAAGTGCAAGCGAGAGTCCAGCCGTCAAGGCCTGAACTCGAGGTACTCCGTCACGGACTCCCCACGGTGGACAAACAAGAAAACGAGCCCGTTCTCCCACTCCCAGCCGAGGCACTTTTCGCAGCACACGGACGAAAACCCGAGTAGGTGGGGGGCGAGTGGCCAGCAGGACCTCAAGGACCACTCGAAGCTCCAGAAGGCCCTCGGGGTGAGGACGAACGAGCTCCACCAGCTCTCTCCCTTTGCTACGTTTGTGCCGGCCAGCGTCGCGCTCAAGCTGCAGAACCTGCACGACAAGGGCGTCACATTCGTCACGGTGCTTGACGAGAGGTCGTGGAAGACGCTGGGAACGCTGGAGGAGTCCCTAGCCATTTCCGTGGTGAGCGATGTGGGCGACAGGCTGGTGCAGGACAGGCTGATGCCGGAGCACAGCAAGTTCAACAAGGTCCGGAACGTGAATGCGTTTTTCCTCGACCTGGTGAGGAAACAGAGCGAGATGCTGGCGGCGGCGTCCGGCCACGCGGCCGACGCATTGCCCATGCACCCGCCGCCGATGACCAACGGCACGGCCGTCTCCTCCTTCTCTCCAAATGCCAGGCACCTGGACCCCAACAGGTTTGACGTCCTGTCCCCGGGGATGAAGAAGGAGCTCGACTTGCTCGTCTCCTCGAGCTGCGGATTGCTGACCCACGAGATGTTCGATAGCAGGGCGCTGAAGATCCTGAACCGGCTCGGGGACGCCAACATGAAGCTGGTGTGCGAGCAGCTCAGGAAGGTGAAGACAAGGAGGGTGAGGAACCTGTTTGCCTTCTTTTTGGGAATGTGCAGGAACTTTCTGAACGGAGAGCTGAGGAAGTGACACGTGGCAGTGGCCGAATTAGGCTTCCTTGTTCCTTTCACCAGTTTTTTTGTAGGGGGGCAATGCCGCAACGTTGCGACGCGCTCCCGCATATACTTTACGAGCTTACTGCTTTTTCTTTTCAACGTTGCAACACTATAATTGATCCTATCATAATAATATAAGGGCTTAGGCTTCACTGTATATGATTCTCCCTTTCTTGACGCACGGATGGTGGGTGTTGGGTCAAACCATCTTCAACTTCTCGTCCGCTCTGCACTAAAAGTATGAAGTACAATCAAACTCTGGTCTTCTGGCACCGTTTCCAGACTTTTCCAGAAATATGGAAAATGTCTGACATCAGCCGCCGGCCAAATCGCCACCTACACCTTTTTCGCCCCGAAAAAGAGGCTCCCGATCGATCGCGAGACAAAAATCATCATAACTCTCGGGGGGGCTGGTTGGCGGCCATTTTCAAGGGACCAGACCGCCGCGCTTCGGGAGCGGACGGGCGCGCGCGACGCGCAGGCAGGCCTCGTTGGGGAAGGCGGGCGAGAGAGAAGCTTCTCCCAAGCTGCTGAAGCTGCGTCGTGTGGCCGAGGCCGCATACCTCGCGGTCCTCGCAGGATATCGTGTTTCATCGTGAACTGCGATCCCGATCCCGATTGGTTTTAGGGGGCTTAAGTTTGGTCAACGAGGTGACTGGGGAGGGCTGTTATGGAAGGGGGTTCCGGGGAGTCCACTTCGGAGGAGTCGTCTTTACCGTCGTCGTCATTTTTCAAGAGACATCAGCATCCTACTTTTGAGACAACTACGTTTGCAGTGTACCCAGCGGACGTGACCGACTTGAGACAGTGGGGCCTCGTAAAGAAGTTTGAGGACGAAGGGTACGGGGACTGCGTGAAGACCCCGAGCTAGCATTATCCAAACGTGAAGGTCAAGGGAGTGATTCGCAATCGCTCTTGATTTTGGAAATTTTTTTTTCTCACGTTAGGAGAAGCAGGATGGTGACGGAGAATAACAGTTTTTACCCGCAGCCCATCTTCGAGGGCGCCGAGAAGAGGCTCGAGGTCGACTTCGAGCCCGCCCCCCTGTCTGGGGTCCACGAGGTGATGGACGTGGAGTGCCATGGTGCCGCGCAGCCCCACTCGGACTCGGAGGACTCGCAGTCCTCCTCCTCGGCGACCGCTGTTGCCGGCAGCCTCAGGGCGATCAAGCACGGCGAGTGGAACAAGCTACTGGAGCCTGCGCAGTGCTCCATCGTTTCTTGGGAGAGCAACGCGTCTTGCGACGCGTACCTGCTGAGCGAGTCGAGCCTCTTTGTGTACGACAGGAGTCTGGTCCTGAAGACTTGCGGCAGGACCAAGATCTTGGACGCCATTCCTGGAATCCTGGAACGCGCGCTGGACGGCCAGCGCTCGTCTCTCACCGTGGCCAGGTCGAGGTACTCGAGGTCGGCCTTCAAGTGTCCGGAGCAGCAGCCCGTGCCGCACACCGATTTCGCGCTTGAAGTCTCCGCGCTGAACGGCCTTTTCGGCCACCTCGAGGGCGGAGGGCACGCGTACGTGCTGGGAGATCAATGCACGGATGCCCTGTGGCACGTTTATACCGCCGGGGCGCCTCCCAAGGGCCGCGGGTCGACGAGCACGCTCGAGGTCTGCATGACTGGCCTTGACCCCAAGTACTGTGAGTACTTTGCGTGCAAGTCTGATTCAAACTCGCCAGCTCAGAGGGCTTGCCTCAGATTGGAGTGCGGCTTGGCCAAGCTGTTGGGCAAGCAGGACCGGGTGGACGACTACGTGTTTGATCCTTGCGGCTACTCGATGAATGCGATCAGGGACGAGAGGCTGGTGACTATCCACATCACCCCGGAGGAGGGATTCTCCTACGCGAGCGTCGAAGTTTCCAACTTGGGCCCAAAGGACACCTTGGACGCCTCCGAGTTCGTCGGCCACGTCGCCGCACTCTTCGGGCCGCAGAGGGTCTACGTTGCGGCCACCGGTGACTTTCTTCCCGCCCAGTATGGCGGATTCGGGCTGGCCGGCGGATACTCAAGCGTGTCTTGTGCAGACCAGCGCGTTGCTGGGTATGGATCTTGCTCATTCAGGGCCTTTGCGACGGGCCAGGGCGGCCCCTTGGCGCGCGGCTCGGGTGCTTTGGCGGGCCTTAAGGGCTCGGCCAGGGAGCCTTCGTCTCCGGTGACCGTGCTTGGCGAGGAGAGGGGAGCCAGCGTCGAGTTCTCCAGCAGCACCAGTGAGGGCAACGACGGCACTGCCGCTATAAGGGATCCCTCGGACGTGGACTCCCTGTTCATCAAGAGGGTGAGCGCGGAGACAATCGAGTCCTCGTGCTGCGTGGAGGAGTTCGCGGCGGCCAAGATCAAGCAGCTCTCCCTTGAGGACACCTTTTATGTCTTTGACCTAGGCAACGTGTACAGAAGGATGCTAACTTGGAAGAGGCTGCTCCCCAGGGTTAGGCCGTTCTACGCGGTCAAGTGCAACCCGGACCCTGGTGTGCTCTCCACTTTGGCGGCGCTGGGCACGGGGTTCGACTGCGCTAGTGAAGTCGAGCTCCAGTCCGTGCTTTCCTTGGGAGTCAGGCCAGACTCTGTGGTGTATGCCAACGCTTGCAAGAGGCCCTCAGACCTGAGGCACATGAAGCACACCGGCACTCAGCTGACCACCTTCGACTCGGAGTCCGAGCTGTACAAGATCAAGCAGTACCACCCTGAGGCGAGCTGCGTGCTCAGGATTCGAGCAGACGACCCCAACGCCAGGTGCTTTCTGGGAAACAAGTACGGCGCAGAGCAGCGAGAGGTGGAGCCACTGCTCGCCAAGGCCTCAGAGTTGGGGCTGAGGGTTGTCGGGGTTAGCTTCCACGTGGGATCCGGCGCCAGCGACCCAGAGGCCTTCAGGATGGCTATCTCGCTCGCCCGCGGCTGCTTTGATGCGGCTTTGAGGCTCGGCATCAATACCCTAAACCTGCTTGACATTGGTGGCGGGTTCAGCGGTGGTTCTGGGGATGGCAGGGAGGCCCTCGAGTCCGTCGCGGCGGTCATCAACAAGAGCCTCGACGAGCACTTTGGCGCCGACCTCGGCACCCTGAGAGTGATCGCAGAGCCGGGCAGGTACTTTTCTGAGGGGGCCTGCACCCTGTTCACTTGCGTGTACGGCAAGAGGCAAAGGGAAAACAGGCAAGAGTACTGGCTCACGGACGGGCTGTACGGCTCGATGAATTGCGTGATCTACGACCACGCGGAGCTCAAGCCGAGACCGCTGTGGATACGGTCCGCCAATTCTTCCGCCACGGAGGGCCATCCCACAACCCTTTTCGGCCCAACATGCGATGGCCTGGACACCGTGCTTAAGGAGGTCACCATGCCGAAAATGGAGAACGGGGACTGGGTGGTCTTCCCCCAGATGGGCGCATACACCATCTCCGCGGCCTCCAACTTTAACGGGATCTCGGCCTGCGACCCGCAGATCTTCTACGTGGTCAGCAAGCGCGAGTAGAGCATCATAGAAACTAGCGAAAATAAAATAGAGAGCGAGAGAACCTAAACGTAAACGTAAACAAAAACAATACGCTACAGAATTCTTCGGCTCGAAGCCGAGGTCGCTGCCGCGTGATCCTCAGGCAACGGGCACGATGGTCTCTCCCTTCCACACTCCGTCGACAAACTGACCCCTCTGCGACAGCCCGTTGGACATGAAGGTGTAGACTCCAACTCCAGCCGGGACGCTGTCCGCGAAGCCGCCCTCGAAGGTCGACCCGTCCTTGTAAACCCACTTTCCGCTCGTGAAGCTGCCTTCCTCCCACTTTCCCTCGAAAGTGGACCCGGAGTCACTGAAGTAGTACTTCCCTTGGCCCTGCTTCTCTCCGTTGGTCCACTCGCCGTCGTAGATGTCGCCGTTGGCGTAGTTAAACTTGCCCTTTCCGGAGTACTTGTCCTCGAGCCAGCCCCCCTCGTACTTGGATCCGTCGGGGAAGAGCATCACGCCCTCGCCGCTCTTCTTGTTGTCAAGGTAGCCGCCCTCGTACGAACCTCCGTTCGCGAAGGTGTACTTTCCAGCGCCCTGCCTCTTTCCCTCCACCATATCCCCCTCGTACACGTCTTTCGGGGACTCTGGGTCCAAGCCGGGGTAGGTCATCACCCCCTTGCCGCTCGGAAGACCCTCCACGAAGTCACCCTCCCAAGTGGGCTTCAAGTTCTCCTCCTCGTCGGCCATATTGATCCGTCTTCTACTCTCACAGCCTTCTCAAGTTAGCCCTCTTTCTACCTTCCTGCTGAGCAAACACAAGATGTTTGACACGGGAGGGGGAGTGAAACGGGACAGGCAGGTTTCGGGAGCAGGAGTTAGCGCGATGAAATGGATGATTGTGCGGCTTGGGGGCACCGAGGGCAACGACCGACGGTGGCGAGGGGTCCGGGTCCGGAGCCAAAGTTCCAAAGGCACCACCTTTGACCACATTCGAAGTGAAAGGGCGGCGAGCTCCTCGGAACTCCTCGGTCGGCGCGGCGGGTCCGCCACCTCATCCCGCTCTTGGACACCGACGTCGTTCCCCGTTCCCCGGGACCGACGCCATTCTCTTGAGCTTGAGCTTACCTTCTGGCGCTTCCTGCCTCAACGTCTCTGGCACTCCTGACTCTCTCGTGTACTTGGGTCAAAACGAGAAATTCTTCTCGTTGTTGTGAATATTTCCATTTGGTTGGAAATCTTGTTGTGGAAGAAGAATTGTAACGGGAGGGAGGTGGCCAAGGACGAGGGGCGCGCGCGAGGCCGGCTGAGGGAGGAATGCGAAAGGAGCAACGAAAGCAAACCAAAAAAATTGTATATATTTGTGCAGCGGCAACATAGGATGGCGGAAGCCGAAGCCCGCCCTCAGCACCCTCCGCCGCTTCGGATACCGCTCAGCCCACACATGGCGCCCGAGACCTGCGCCATGGACACGAGCCTCGAGGTGTCCGACGACACCGCGGCCAAGCCCGACCCGTCGCAAAGGCAGCCGTCCTCGCTAAGCTGTTTCAGGGCCCCGCAGTACCTCGCCGGCAGGGGGATGACTGGCGCGCCGTTCTTCGAGGCGGTCAGCAAGTCCGCGTCCAGAGCTCGGCACTTGGACTCCACGTCGACGACGACGCCCGAGGAGGACGAGCAAGAGGCAGCGACGCACCAGGAGTGGAACTCGGAGACCTCTTCCGCGGCGGGTAGGGTCGTCTCCGTGACGGATTTGACCTCCAGGGGTGTCGCGGAGGGCGCCAGAGTTGGAGCAAGCAGCTGGGCGCCCATCTGCATCAGGCCGCTCGGGTCGCCCAAAATGTTGGTCAGGTTCCCCCCCGTGTCGATGTTGAGCATCACGTTGACCTTCGGGTTGTGCCCCGGCTCCCCGTAGCCCCCAAAGTCGTCCAACACGTTCTTCAGCGAGCTCATCGCACCGATCGTGGGCCGCGCCATGAAACCGATGACAACGATGAGCTCCACCACGAGGAGCGCACCCAGCACGCCGCCGATCGAGATGGCGACCCGGCGAATTTTGCTCGAGGTCGATGAGGAGGTCGTCGAGGAG
>Ga0160423_10004970_pt1 | contig 10889 bp, 9 predicted proteins | sample CRUFie14St8metaG_FD_108191 | JGI IMG/M metagenome (GOLD analysis project Ga0160423, IMG submission 108191) | Marine microbial communities from the Costa Rica Dome - CRUD Field 142mm St8 metaG | ecosystem: Environmental > Aquatic > Marine > Oceanic > Photic zone | place: Costa Rica: the Eastern... | reverse complement strand
CGCTAAAGATGCGGTAAGCATGAGTCTGGATGGACGTTTGGATGAGGGCGTATGGGATCAGGTTCCTGGTTACGACAACATGCTGGTAATGGATCCAGACACACTCGCGGATACTCGTTTTAAGACCGACGCTCGATTTTTTTATACCGAGGAAGGCCTGTATATCGGTGTCTATATGCAACAGCCTAAAGAGACGCTGATTGCACGGTTATCCAGTCGCGATGAATTTATTAATCGAGATTCCATAGGCATTACGCTGGATACATCCGGCGAAGGTCTCTACGGCTACTGGTTTGTCGTCAATCTAGGTGGCTCAGTCATGGACGGCAAAGTCGCTGCCGAGCGTCAGTTTTCGAACCAATGGGATGGGCCTTGGAGCAGTGGTTCTGCGGAATTAGAAGACGGCTGGAGTGCCGAGATGTTCTTGCCTTGGTCGATGATGACCATGGCGGATGCGGAAGATGGCAAGCGTGAGCTCGGGTTCTGGATAAATCGTAAAGTCGCCTATTTGGACGAGCGCTGGAGTTGGCCGGCTTTGCCGTTTGCTTCACCGCGCTTCATGTCTGCGTTGGCGACTATGCGCACGCCTAATGTGCAGCCCAAACAGCAATTGGCAGTGTTCCCCTACGCATCCTATACCGCAGATGCAATGAATGATGAAAACGAACCTAGAGTAGGGGTCGATGTCTCATGGCGACCGTCCTCTAATTTGCAGGTTACAGCGACACTAAACCCAGACTTTGGGGCGGTGGAATCCGATGACGTCGTTGTAAACCTGACCGCCTTTGAAACGTTCTTTCCAGAAAAACGCCTGTTCTTCCTTGAAGGTCGTGAGGTCTTTGCAACCACGCCTCGTAGCTTAGCGCGCACGGATAGCCCCTCTGGTAGTGGTTCGAGGGGCACCAGTTCGACGTTTAATCCTGAGCCAACGACATTATTGAATACCCGCAGAATTGGCGGAGCGCCGCGGGTAGCGGCACCGGATAATGTCGATGTTGCTGGAGTAGAGCGTGGTAAACCCACAGATTTGAAGGGAGCGGTAAAGGTCACTGGGCAAAACGGAGGGTTACGCTACGGCTTCTTATCGGCTTTTGAAGGCGACATGAGCTTGCCGGGGACTTTTAACTCAGGTGAATTCGATGGCCAGGCGACTAGGGTAGACACTTCAGGCCGCGATTTTGGGGTCGCGCGGCTATTATACGAAAATGTCGATGAAGGTCGGCGCTCAATAGGTTATCTCGGCACCATGGTGAGTCATGAGAGTGGCGATGCCATTGTGCATGGCATCGATGCGCACTGGCTGTCGCGCAATGGTGCTTGGGCGGTAGATGGGCAGGTGATGACCAGCGATGTCGATTCTGAGCAAGGCTATGGAGCCATGGCAGATATTGATTACAAACCCCAGCAGGGCATTCAGCATAAATTAGCCGTCGACTACTTTGATAAGAAGTTAGATGTCAGCGACCTCGGCTTTATCCGTCGTAATGATGCGATGAGTATGGTCTATCAGTACAACTGGTCCACAGGCCGAAATCTACAACTGCTGCGCAATAAGCGGCGCTCATTAATGGTGTCTAATTCCTGGAATACGGACGGACAAGTTGTGCGGTCCGGCATCTTCTTACGCAACGGTTGGACATTCAAAAATCTCAACGAGATTCGCACCGAACTCGATTACTTCCCGGTGCGCTGGGAGGACCGCAACTCATTCGGTAACGGGGCGTACAAAATGCACGACCGTTGGGTCGCAGAAGTTGCTATCGGTACTGACACCTCGCAAAAGGTCTCTTACAGCGTATTACTTGGAGGGCGCCAAGAAGAACTCAGTGGCTGGACAATTCGGTCGTCACTAGGATTGACCTATACACCCAGTGACCGTTTCTCCTTTGATCTAGACCTCAATTATTTTAAGCGTGACGGCTGGTTACTGCATGACCGTGATCGATTGATGGCGACTTATGCAGCCGGAGATTTTCAACCGCGTTTGGGTATGGATGTGTTCTTTTCGTCGAAACAGCAGTTACGCTTGAGTATGCAGTGGGCAGCCATCCGCGCCGAGGAGCAGGACTTCTATCTGATCCCAGAAGGTGGCGGGCGTCTGTCGCGTATAAGCGACCCTGTCGCAGCGGGCATTGTCAGCTCAACAAATGGTGATTTCGCGCTGTCACGACTGACTACTCAGTTGCGCTATCGCTGGGAGATCGGGCCGCTATCAGACTTCTTTTTGGTATATACCCGAGGTAGCAATTTGCCTGGGCGTATCGACGATGAATACGATGACCTATTTCAGGATGCGCTCAGCGAGCCCATCGTCGATACGTTTATTGCGAAGTTGCGTTACCGCTTCGGCAACTAGCGACAGTTACCGGAGTTAGTGACTATCACTGACTTCCAGAGTATCGCGCAATTCGCGCTTAAGAAATTTGCCCGAGGCATTTCTCGGCAGCGCCTCATTGGTAAACCAGATGTAGCGCGGGATTTTGAACTTGGCGAGCTGGCCCGCGCAATGTTCGCGAATGTCCGCAGCTTCTGCTGATTGGCCCGGAGTTAAATAGATAGCCGCGCCGACCTCTTCGCCGAGTCGATCATCTGCGACACCGAATACTGTGCACTCTGCTACTGCCGGATGATCGAAAATAGCGCTCTCAACTTCTGCGCAGTAAATGTTTTCTCCGCCGCGTAATACCATGTCTTTAATTCGGTCGACGATGTACAAAAAGCCGTCTTCGTCTTCCCGTGCCATGTCGCCAGTTCGCAACCAGCCATCAACAATTGTCTCAGCAGTGGCCTCGGGCCGGTTGATATAACCGCGAATTACGTGCCCGCCACGGACCCAAAGTTCACCGGGATCACCGTTTGGCCGTTCTTCGCCGGTTTCAGGGTCGACTACCTTAGTTTCGAAGACGGGCATGGCTGGGCCGCAGCTTTCTGGTTTATCGACAAAGTAGTCGGCGCCAATGGATGTGATGATGCCGCAGGTTTCAGTCATACCGTAACCTGTACTAGGGCGGGCAGTGGCAACCTGGTCGTCAATCTTGCCCACTAGGTCTGGTTGCAATTGCGCACCGCCGCCACCCAATGTGAGAAGGCTAGAGGTGTCGGTCTTGGCGAAGTCTGGATGCGAAATGACTTCGCGCGCCATAACGGGAACGCCGCTGAGCGCCGAAATTTTTTCTTGCTCAATGAGTTTTAGCGCAATGCCAGCGTCCCACTTATACATGTGAGTGAGTTTGCCGCCCGCTAACGTTGTGCCGTGGGCTACGCAGTTATTCGCAGTAACGTGGAACAGCGGGGTTGTCACTAGGGCTGAAGGAATGGGTGGCTCCGCATCCGCTTCGATAAGCCCCTTTTGTACGGCTAATACCCGCTGCAGTGCGCCCGCGAACATTAAACTCCAAATATTACTCACACAGCCTCGGTGAGTGAGCTGTGCGCCCTTGGGATTACCTGTAGTACCCGAGGTGTAAAAAATACAGGCGTCGCTGTCTGGGTCGATCGCCACTGTCTCAATTGGCGCCGGATTGGCAATAACACTTTGCCATGACGTAACGTTTTCTTGTTCCGCACTTAATCTAACGCCTACCACCTGCATAGCCGGTAATTGCTGTCTAATTTCATTAAAAGTGGCCAGGCGTTCTTCATCAAGGATGATCGCCTTGGGCTCGGAGTCATTAAGCGCGTAGAGCATTTCTGGACCTGTCCACCAGGCATTCATGCCCACGACCGTGGCGCCAATGGACAGCGTTGCCCAATAGCTGAGTAACCACTCCGGGTAGTTGCGCATGGCAATGGCTACCCGATCGCCAGAATTTACACCTTGTGCAATAAGCCAATTACCTAGGGCATTTACCCGGTCATGGGCTTGCGCGTAGGTCAAACGCTCGTCTTCATAAACTAGATATTCGCGATCGGCGTAAGCGGCAGTCGTTGCCCATGCATCGCGCAAATTTGGTACTGCATTGGCGTAGGTACGGATGTCAACGCCGCGAACATTTGTGGTAGTAACTTCGAAATCAGCCCCTGGTGCAGTGAGCGCAGCCCACGCAGATTTATACTCTTGGTACATTGTTCCCCCTTAAAACGAGGGGCAACTTTACATGTAACAATAGCGTTTGCGAAGGTCAGAGCAGGGGCTTTTGCGAGTCTTGGTATGGAATCTATTGAAAGAATTGATGATGGTGAAATGCATAAAAATATTACCGTGATTGTGCCGACTCTTGCTCCTAGTCAGGAGCTAGAGGCATTACTCGGTCAGCTTCGGGCTTTTCGGTTCGATTTCATTGTGGTTCAAGCGCGCGATGCTGGGGTAGATGCTGACACTGAAGTAGAAGGCGGGCTTTGGCTGCAGGCACCGGCCTCAAGAGGAGGGCAGATCGCTGCCGGCATTGCTCGGTGCGATAGCGATTGGCTCTGGGTTCTGCACGATGACAGCAGGCTTTGCGAAGAGACGGTAGAGCAGCTGTTGCAGGTGGTTCAAAGGGGCACGCCGCGGTGGGGTCGATTTGCTGTGCGCTTCCATGAAAGCACGTTGCGGCTGCGTGTGGTCGCAGCCTTTATGAATCTGCGCTCTCGGCTAAGTAAAATTTGCACGGGTGATCAAGGCATGTTTTTCCATCGGCAGCTGTTAGCGTTGATCGATGACTTTCCAGTGCAGCCGTTGATGGAGGATATTGAGGCGTCGAAACGACTTAAAAAAGCCGCCGACCGTCAATTTCTGGCACTAACGGCACCGCTGCTGACCAGTGGCCGGCGCTGGATAGAACATGGGTATGTGATAACTATTTTGTATATGTGGCGGATGCGCTGGCGCTACTTTTTCGGCGCCAGTCCCGAGGCCTTGTTTCGTCAATATTATCGTCGGCAAGGCTGAGGGCTTAGCCATGTTGAGTTTGGCATTGTTTGCTAAGGCACCGATTTTGGGGCGAACGAAAACCCGGCTGCAAGGTGCTTTGGGCTCAGAAGGCGCATTGGCAGCGCACTGTGAGTTGGTTGAGTATGCATTGACCCAGCTGTCTTTGGTTAGGCGCAAATCCAGAATTAGAGTCGAGCTATGGGCAAGTGCTGAACACCCTTTGGCGGAACAATGGGCCCAAGCCTTCGAAATGCCGCTGAGAATTCAATTTGGTGATGATCTGGGCGCTCGTATGCATCATGCGTTGCAAGATCAGCTCTCACGTGGTGCTGAGTATGCGCTGGTCATGGGTTGCGACTGCCCCCCATTAAACGAGAATTATCTGAGCTGGGTGATGGAGCATGCTGGGACGCGCGATGTCATTATCGCGCCAGCCGAGGATGGCGGTTATGGCCTGATCGGAATGGCGGCAGCGCAGCCAACGCTTTTTAACGATATGCCATGGGGTTCAAGTACGGTAATGGCCGAAACGCTGCATCGCGCCCATGAGATTGGCCTGCGAGTGCTGGTAGGCGAACGGATATGGGATGTGGATCGTCCTGCGGACTGGTTGCGTTTTCAAAGGTTGCGTGACGCTTCCCAAGTTAGCTAGTTGGCTGCCCCCGCAACTTGGCGAATGCGCTGAATCATTGCCCGCAAGCCATTGCCACGAGTCGCTGATAGATGGCTCAGCAACTGCAATTCGTCAAATAACGCTTCAATATCAGTTGCTAGAATCTCTGCCGGAGAGCGGTCATTCAGTGCGATAAGCACGATACTGATCAGGCCACGGACAATATGCGCGTCTGAATCCATGGCGAAGTGCAGGGTATTGTCACGCAACTCGTGAACCAACCAGACCTGACTCTGACAGCCGCGGATAATATTTTCGTCAACCCGCTGGGATGTTTCTAGGGTCGGTAAATCTTTGCCTAGGTCGATGACAAAACGGTATTTATCCTCCCAGTCATCGAAAAACTCGAAGGTGTCTTTGAGTGCCTGTATGTCCATCTTAGAAGACGCCGAGTTCCAATTGCGCGGCCTCGCTCATCATGTCGCGAGACCATGGTGGGTCTAGAACCAGTTCTACTTCAACATTATTTACGCCGGGCGCTTGGATAACACGGTCTTTAACTTCTTCGATGAGCACTGGGCCCATGCCACAGCCCGGGGCAGTGAGCGTCATTTTAATTGAGACCGTGGTGGTATTCACGGCAACCTCGTAGATCAAACCAAGGTCAGCGATGTTGACCGGAATTTCCGGGTCATAGACCGACCTCAGGGCATGCCATATATGTTCAGGGTCAATGCCACCCGCCGTGCTGGATGCTGGGAATTCCAGTGGATCTACATGCAGGCCAAGTGCGTCCGCATCCTTACCTGCAACCCGGGCCATATTGCCATCGACAATTATAGTAAAGCTGCCCCCGAGAGTCTGGGTGAGGGTCACAAAATGATTCGCCCGCACGGTAATGGGGTCGCCTGTGGGCACTAGTCGCGCGTCGCAGTCGCGGTTCAGGGTTACTATTCGTCGCTGCAAGTTGCTGTCTAATCTGTGGCACTGGCGTCGCGGGCCAGTGCTGCCGCCGTGTCGTCGTACTCTGAATCCGACTGAGTAAAGGCCGCATGGTTCATCGCGAAACTTTCGCCACAACCACAGTAACTTTGCGCCCGAGAGTTTTTAAATACGAGGCTGGAATTTAAACCCTCAGTGACTAAATCCATTTCGGTACCGTCCACGAGGCTTAAATCTTCCTGACGGATGCAAATGTTTATGCTGTTATCCACCGCTACTTGAATATCGTCGGGCGCGGCCTCGTTCAGGAAGTCCAGCGTGTACATATAGCCATTGCAGCCACTTTCCTTAACGCCCAGGCGCAAAAACTTAGCATTTTGCCGTTTTACCTGGGCACGGATATGGGCTCGCGCCGAGGCGGTAACGTTAATGTGTTGTGGTTGAGACGTCATAGGACAATAGTGGCGCTGCTCGGCATGGTTTTCAATATCTTGGTCTAGAGAAACGTTGTGGCTTTTTCAACCGCTTCAAGGAATCGAGTCACGTCGGCATCGTTATTGTACAGGCTGAAAGAGGCACGAACTGTACCCGGTACGCCAAGCCGCTGCATTAGCGGCATGTTGCAGTGATGACCTGTGCGCACGGCAACACCCTGTTGGTCGAGTAGCGTGCCCACGTCGTTGGGGTGTCCTTGTTCCAGCAAAAAGGAAATTACTGCCGACCGTTGTTCCGGTTCGCCAATGATGCGCACGCCAGGAATTTCGCGTAAGTCGCTCAGAGCATTGGCAATCAAGCGATCTTCAGCGGCGACCAGTTGTGCTCTGGGAATTGTTTGTAGATATCTGATCGCGGCACCAAGACCAATAGCATCAGCGATGTTAGGCGTGCCTGCTTCAAAGCGGTAAGGGGGTAGCTGATAGGTACTTTGCTCGAAGCTCACATGCTCAATCATTTCGCCACCGCCTTGCCAAGGCGGCAGCTCGCAAAGCAAATCGTAGCGACCGTAGAGCACACCAATGCCGGTTGGTGCATAGACTTTGTGTCCTGAGAAAACATAAAAGTCGCAGCCGAGCGCCTTTACGTCCACCGGCAAATGCAGGGCGGCTTGAGCACCGTCGACTATGGTCAGGGCGTCCACCGCCTGAGCTTGGGCTATAAGTTGCGCTGCCGGAGTGATACTGCCGAGTCCATTGGAGACATGGGTAAAGGCCAGAATGGCCGTGTTTGGGGAAAGTTTATTTGCGGCATCGTCAAGATCGATGTTGCCATAATCATCAATGGCGATGACTTTGAGCTGCGCGCCAGTGCGTTGGGCCAACATTTGCCAGGGCACAATGTTGGAATGGTGTTCTAACTCAGTAATGACAATGTCCTGACCGCGCTTGATGCGGTCACTCAGAACATTGGCGAGCAGATTTATTGCCTCGGTGGTGCCTCGGGTAAAGACAATTTCTTCTTCTCTAGTTGCGTTGACAAAGTCGCGCACCGCTCTACGTGAGTTTTCCATGGCCTCGGTCGCTTGTTCTGCGAGTTCGTGGGCCGCGCGGTGAACATTGGCGTTGCAGGTTTGGTAGTAGTTGTTGACCGCGTCAATAACCACCGCAGGCTTTTGCGATGTTGCGGCGTTATCCAGATAGACCAATGGTCGGCCGCGGCTGCTGCGTTGCAGAATGGGAAAGTCTGCGCGGATACTCATGTCATTTCCATGTCTTGTAGCGGGGCTACCAATGCGGGGCCAGCTGCATCTGCGAGTGGGCCATCCACGCACTGTTGTAAAAAGCCCTCGCACAGCAGTCGCCGTGCCACGGCGGGGGCGACACCGCGGCTGCATAAGTAAAAGAGTTGGTTGTCGTCTAGTTGGCCGATGGTTGCACCGTGTGCGCAGCTGACATCATCGTTATAGATTTCCAGCTCTGGTTTCGTGTTGATCGTGGCATTGGCCCCGAGACCAAGATTTTTATTACTCAACTGAGCGTCACTGTTTTTCGCACCCTCGTGTATATGAATGCGGCCATTGAAGGTGGATTTGCCGCGGTCAGCAACGATGTTGTGAACGCGTTGACGACTGGTGGTGTGAGGGTTGATGTGCTCGATAGTGATTTGCTGGTCGAGGTTTAAACGTTCTGCCACCATGACGGCGCTCGTAAGCTCAGCGTGGGCACCGCTGCCGACCAGTTGGATCTGCGTATCTTGGCGGCGCAATGTGCTTGCTAGCGCATGATTATGCAGTCGATAGTGACCATTGGCGTGCACTTGTACCGATACAAATTGCCAGTGCAGTGCAGTCGCGCCAAAACTATTCCGAGCGTGGGTCACGGCGCTGTTGGCGCCCAAACGCAGCCAAAGAGTTTGTTGCTGATCCTGGTCTTGCTCGCATTCCTCGGTGAGGGTCATGCTGACATCCGGGGCGACATCAATGATTACGGGCCAGCTGTTGCCTTGGTAGTGCAGATTCAAGGGCTGGGCTAAATCTGCAGTGACCGCGATATGCAGTAGGGGTTGTTTACACAGCTGGGCAAAGGCTTCAGGGGCACGTTGGATGTTGACCATGTCAGCCAGGTCGAGACGACTCGGGTTTTCTGTGACGGTGACGCCTGTTTGCTCGTGTCCGCTTAGAACCGGTTGTGTAGCGGGTAATTGGCGCAGCTCGATAATTTTACGTGCCGGCGTATATTTCCACAGTTCTCTGCGGGCCGGGCCTGCCAGAGCACGCTGATAGTTCTCTACGGCGTGCTCGGCCAGTACCGTATTGTTCAACCAATCAGGTAAATTCAGCGGTTCTAGGACCTCTAAGTCAGCCATGTATAGCCTTTGGCCTCGAGTTCAAGAGCGAGGTTTTTGTCGCCGGATTGAATGATTTGACCGTCCGCCAATACATGCACAACGTCAGGCACGATGTAATCTAAGAGTCGTTGATAGTGGGTGATCAGCAACACGCCGTTATCGGCGCTTCGATAGCGATTCACGCCCTCAGCCACGACCTTTAAGGCGTCGATATCGAGGCCGGAGTCGGTCTCATCGAGAATTGCCATTTTCGGATTGAGTAGTAGCAACTGCAGGATCTCGTTGCGCTTCTTTTCGCCGCCACTAAAGCCTTCGTTGACGCCGCGTTTTAAAAACTGCGGGTCCAGATCTAATGATTCAGCTAGGGTGCGGACCTGCCGGATAAAGCCAGCCGCATCAGGTTGCTCAGCGTTATGGGCCTTAGCAAGAGAATCTGTGCTGGCTTTGAGAAATTCCATGTTACTGACACCAGGAATCTCCACGGGGTATTGAAACGCCAGAAACAGTCCGGCCTGGGCTCGCTCATGTGGCTCTAGATGCGATAAGTCTTCGTTCGCCAAGCTTAGAGTTCCGCGCGTAACCGTATAACCCGGACGACCAGACAGCACGTTTGCAAGGGTTGATTTGCCAGAGCCATTAGGACCCATAATCGCATGTACTTCGCCGGCCTGAATTTGTAGGTTTAATCCCTTCAGAATTTCCTGACCATCCTCTTCGCCGACGTTGGCGTGCAAATCTTTTACCGCTAAAAGGCTCATCCAACCGCTCCTTCCAAACTAACCTCGAGCAGCTTGCCCGCTTCGACTGCGAATTCCATGGGTAACTCGCGAAATACCTCTTTGCAGAACCCGTTAACGATCATGCTGACTGCTTTTTCCGTATCGATACCGCGTTGTTGGCAGGCGAAAAGTTGGTCGTCGCTGACCTTTGATGTACTCGCTTCGTGCTCAATGATCGCCGTGTTGTTCTTATTCTCGATATACGGGAATGTATGTGCGCCACACAGATCGCCGATCAGTAGTGAGTCGCACTGGGTGAAATTGCGAGCATTAGCAGCAGTAGGTGATACTCGGACCAAGCCCCGGTAGCTACTGTCACTGCGCCCGGCACTAATGCCCTTGGCGACAATGGTGCTGCGGGTATTCTTGCCCATGTGAATCATTTTTGTTCCGGTATCGGCTTGTTGGCGATTATTTGTCAGGGCTACCGAGTAGAACTCGCCAACCGAGTCATCGCCGCGCAGCACCACACTAGGATACTTCCAAGTTATAGCGGAGCCTGTTTCAACTTGGGTCCAGGAAATCTTTGCCCGTGCGCCGGCGCACAAGCCGCGTTTGGTCACGAAGTTATAGATGCCGCCACGGCCATTCTCGTCGCCGGGATACCAGTTTTGCACAGTGGAGTACTTGATCTCAGCGTCTTCCAGCGCAACGAGTTCTACCACGGCAGCATGCAGTTGATTTTCATCGCGCATCGGCGCTGTGCAGCCCTCAAGGTAGCTCACATGGGAGCCAGCGTCGGCAATGATCAGTGTGCGCTCAAATTGCCCGGTATTGCGTTCATTGATGCGGAAATAAGTCGATAGCTCCATGGGGCAGCGCACCCCCTCGGGTATGTAAACAAATGACCCGTCACTGAAAACAGCAGAATTTAACGCAGCATAAAAGTTGTCTTTTTGCGGGACAACACTGCCCAGAT
>Ga0160423_10004967_pt1 | contig 10894 bp, 3 predicted proteins | sample CRUFie14St8metaG_FD_108191 | JGI IMG/M metagenome (GOLD analysis project Ga0160423, IMG submission 108191) | Marine microbial communities from the Costa Rica Dome - CRUD Field 142mm St8 metaG | ecosystem: Environmental > Aquatic > Marine > Oceanic > Photic zone | place: Costa Rica: the Eastern... | reverse complement strand
TCTTCGGTCATGCAACCCTCTGCACAACCGGAAGCATCCGGACAGGATTCACAACGAGAAACACAAGACGAAGAACACCGCGAAACGCACACCGCTCATCGCCATCGACGGTGGTTCACCGTGCTTCAAACCCTGGCCTTGGTGGCGGCCTTGCTGCTGGCCGTCTACAACCATGCCCTCATCGAAACCGCACCGCAGGAAACCCTTGCTGCGCCATGGCTGGTCGAATCCGAGAACTTTGATCCAGAGGCACCCTGCAACGAAGGTGGTTTCCGCGTCCACACCGGTTTTGACGTGGATGGAAACGGCCGTCTTGACGTTGGGGAACGCATGGACACCATCACCCTCTGTCACGGGATGCGAGGACTTTCCGGACCGCAGGGCCAGCCCGGAACCGAGGGCGTTGACGCTGCTCCCCAGCGTTTGGAGACGTCGACCCTTCCGGTTGGAAACATCACGTGCCCCGAAGGCGGCGTTGAAATGACCAGCGGACTGGACGTGAACCTCAACGATGAACTCGATGCAAGCGAAATCGTCAATCAAACCGTGTTGTGCAACGGTCGTGTGGGTTCGGACGGCAACCACGGAACCAACGGTACCACCGGTGCAACGGCCCTTGTCGACAAAGTCGCCGCCCCCACCTACATCTGTGCCGACGGTTTCGTGGTTCGATTGGGGGTCGACGACGGAGCGGTTGACGCTGTGGCCCACAACGGCGAACTGGAACCGGACGAGGTGCGAGAAACCCTGAATTTCTGCTTCGAGCCGCTCAGATCTGAACGTGTGAGCGATTTGGTGAGTGGCGCAGGAGACTCGATGACCACGGGCTGCGATGAAGCCGTGTGGTCCAACGCTCGTTCCATGTTGTTCTTTGCAGCCAACGACGGCGTCAACGGTTGTGAACTTCATGCGCATCATCCACAGACCAACACCACCGTGCTGGTGGTCGACCTCCACCCCGAGGGCGATGCTCAGCCGGGACGGGACACCGGAATATCGGTGTTGAATGACGGCGAACACATCGTGTTCGACGCCGCCGACGGCACGGGCTTGCGTCAACTATGGACCACCGACGGAACAGCCAACGGCACGGTGTCTCTCGGTTCCGTGGAGGCGTGGACGCCCCTCGCATGGGGAGAAGGACTGTTGTTCCGCTCACCTTCAAACCAACTTCGTTGGACCAACGGGAGCAGCGTACAAGACGGATTATCGCTCCCTTCCTGGCCCGCCGAGGTGGCTCAGAACGTTCAAACCAACCTCTCGATGCTGAGTGATATCGGAGAAGCGTGGATTTACGCCGATGAACGGGCGGTATGGTTCAGCGCCGCCGACCAAAACGGGGACGTTGAACCCCATCGCTTGAGCGTGGAGGGCGTGATGACCTCGTGGACCATCAACGACTTTGGTAGCGCTCAACTCTCCGACCTCCTGACCTTGGACGACGATGCTCTGGCGGTGGGCGTCCGAGGCGGCGTCAAGCAGGTATTACGCCTGAACGACAACGGAACCCATGCGTGGATCACCTCCATTTCACCGGCCTCCGGCGATACCCGCCTTGGTGAGGGCATGGGTCTGAACCTCATCGGTGAAAACCTCGTCTACGACGCCGTCACCACGGCCAACGAAGCCCGACTCTGGACCACCAATTTGGCCAACGGCATCACCCTTCAATTGAGCGCCACCATCCTCTCACCGGGAGCACAGGTCGGCGTGGCCAACACCGGGGACCGCTTGCTTTTTGACTGCCTGACTCCGACTCACGGTCTCGAAACATGCCTTTCCGATGGAACGCCTCAGGGAAGCCGGGTGCTTCACGACCTGACGCCCGGGTTGATGTCATCGGACATCAGAGGCTTCGCTCCCATCGGCGAGGGTTGGGCGGTCGTTTCGAGCGGTACGGTGAACGGGGCGTCCCAAGGCGTGGCGCTGTGGGCCGTGGAGGGAACATCGCTTCGCCTCGTGTACGACCCGTGGCCGGGGAGCGGTAACTCCTCGCAAGCCCTGACCTACGGAGCGTTGGTCCTTTCGCCCAGCCAGGTGTGGTTCATCGCTCATGACGGCCTGTACGGGCACGAATGGCACCGATGGAGCCACGGCGAGTGGTCGGACGATTGGATCGTCATTCATCGTTAATCGGCACCGCATGGGCACGACCGATGCAATACGGACAAGAGACTCCAACCACATAATCCGGCGAGGCTTGTTCCTGAAGGGAGAGCGGTTCTCGACAAGCGAAGCAGACGACGACCTCTGTTTCTTCAAGGGAAGGATTCACCGCCACCCGCTGGTCAAAGACAAAGCAATCTCCGTCCCAATGGTCGCCTCCCACCTGTTCAAAGTAGCCAAGCACCCCGCCTTTGAGTTGCTTCACGTTGGTAAAGCCCGCCTCGAGCATGATGGCACTGGCCTTCTCACATCGGATACCGCCGGTACAAAACATGACGATGGGTTCCTCCTTCATGGATTCCGGAAGTTGCTGGATGGCCTCTGGAAACGCTCTGAACGTTCGAATGTTGAGATCGATGGCGTTGACAAAGGAGCCCACACGCAACTCGTAGTCGTTTCTCGTATCGAGAACATGAACCCGTTCACCGGCATCGAGCATGGCTTTGAAGGCTTGAGGTTCCACCTCTTCACCGGTGCGTTCGACGGGACGAATGTGTTCCATGCCCACCGAGATGATCTCGTTCTTCTTTCTGACGTTCATTCGATTGAAGGGTTGGTAATCGGTGTAGGAGACCTTCAGTGGTATGTCGGCGAATCGGGCATCCTTCTCGAGCACGCCCGTAAACTCGCTGATGGAAACAGGTGTGCCGGCGATGAAGAAATTGATGCCTTCGGGAGCCAACAGCACGGTGCCCTTGAGACCCAAGTCGAGGCAAAGACTGCGGAGCATGGCTTGAAGTTCGTCTCGGTCGTTGAGGTCAACGAACCGGTAACCGGCGATGTTCATGATGGAGCCGGGCACAAATCCGCCTGGAAAACCCACTTCTTGAGCCCACCGACGTCAACCAACGCGTCGCCAGTCGTGATTGGAAGCGAGGGGACGACGCCATCCTTGACCGAAAGCTCGCGAGGAGACCCGTGGTGCTGGAGGCATTTGCCACCGCTTGTGTTCGTTTCGTTCGAGCCGTGTGAGCACGTCCATGACCGTGCCGGGATTGTATCCGGCGGCCACCAGATCGTCGGCGTTTTGACCGCCTTCGATGTGTTCCCGAAGAATCGCATCCAGATGTTCGTAGGGTGGAAGAGTGTCTTGGTCGGTCTGGTCGGGGGCCAGTTCAGCCGACGGTGGTTTGGTGAGCGTTGACTGTGAAACGGGTTCAATCTTTCCTTGGGCTGCAGCGCGTTGATTGAACCGTTCAGCCATCGCATAGACGTCCATTTTGTAGACATCGCCCAACGGCGCATAGCCACCGGCCATGTCGCCGTATAGGGTGCAATACCCCTGAGCAATTTCGGATTTGTTTCCGGTGGTTACCGCCATGCTCCCGTTGGCATTTGCATACCCCATCACGATGATGGCCCGCAATCGAGCCTGAAGGTTTTCACCGGCAACCGGATGACCGGCTGAGAGGACCTCGTTGAGCGTGGCCTCCACGCTCGTGTGCATCCCGTCAATGGGGTGTAGGTGGTGATGCATCCCCAAGGCTTGTGCGGTGTGGAGCGCATCATCGATGGAATGTTGCGAGGAATGTCGACTGGGCATCGCCAGCCCGGTCACGTTGGCCGGGCCGAGGGCTTCTGCAGCCACACATGCTGCCACCGCCGAATCGATGCCGCCGGACAGACCCAAGACGATGGAGGTGATGGAGGATTTGCGACAATAGTCGGCCAAACCCGTAACCACAGCGTTGGTCAATTCCTCAATCGTATCAACAAAGGACGAACCGTCATCCCCTGGCTCGAGGAGCATCAGCGTAGCAGAACCAATGGACAGCGCATCGTCGGCAACGCTTGCCACCCAACGGCATGCACTGGCATCCTCCAGGTCGACGATAAGCACGCCCTCCTGCCACGATGGAGCGACCACAGCACGGCCGTCAGGCCACACGACGAGGCTTCGCCCATCAAACAACAAGTCGTCGTTCCCCCCGACCTGGTTGGCCAGAACGAAGGGGTGGTTCAACACCGAAGCGGCGTGTCGGGCCACGGCCAGGCGGGTGGTGAATTTCTCCGTGTGAAACGGGGACGCCGAGAGGTTCACAGTGGCGTGGATGTCAACGCCTTGACGGGTCCACTCAGCGATGTGTTCGATGGGGTCTTGAGCGTAAGCCGAGGGCGTCATTCCTGCCGACTGCCAAGCGTCTTCACACACGGTGACGCCCAAGGTCAAGCCGCCAAAGGAGCGAGCGAGTCCCGAACGGTTCTTGGCGGCAAAATAGCGCGCCTCATCAAAGACATCGTAGGTCGGAAGCAGTTGTTTTTCCGCCACAATACGACCGTGCTCATCGTTGGTGATGCTGGTGGCGTCCGGGCCGGACCGCACCACGCCGTTTGTGGGCAAAGTCCGGTCGTCCTCGGCGGGAATCGGTGTGCCGACAAGAACAGGAAGAGGCGCACGCATGTTGAGGGCGGCATTCATGGAACGCTGAACAAAATCGCGTTCCATCAGCAAGTCCCTCGGCGGGTAGCCACACACTGCCAATTCTGTGGAGATTCCCACGGTAGCACCGGCTTGCTGGGCCTGCGACGCGAGGGAAACCAGACGATCCACGTTTTGTTCGAGGTCACCGACCGTGGGGTCAAATTGCAGCAAACCAATCTTGCTCATTCAATCACCCTCGGATGTGCTTAGGGGTGTTTGACAATCTCCCCGTTGGCGTCCTTGTACCACCACTCATTTGTGGCTTTGTCGTGGTACCACCAATATCCGTCGGAGCCCATCACCCAATCGGTTTCCTCTTCTTGGGAAGAACTTGAGGTGGTGGCAGCGGCCGTGGAGGCGGCGCTGGAGGCGCCGACGCCATCGAGGTCGTCGTCTTCATCATCGTATTCGTCATCGTCCTCAAACTCAGAGGAGTATTCATCCCAGTCGTAGTCAGCCCTCGAGCCAGAATTGAGGGTCATTCGACGCATCCATGCCAGCAATGTCACGACAACAGCCAGCAAAAGGAAAACGGTGATGCTCCCAATGATTGGATTGGCATCACCGAACAACTTCTGAGAGAAACTTGGCTCCTCTGCAACACGAACATCAATGCTGGGGCCGCTCACGGTCATGCCGTTGTCGAGGGTGGCCTCCACCCATTGGACGCCAGGCACTTCCGGACCCCAATCAACGGTCGCCAAACCGATGGCTCCCGCTTCGGCGGACACGACGGTCCGCTGAATCAATACTCGCTCACCCATAACGTCAACCGCTTCGAACTTCAATCCAATCTCGCCCTGGAGCGAACCGATGTTCTCAATTTCAAGTTGGATGGACGTCGTGTCGCCAACTTCCATCAGGAGACGGGAATACGTCAGGGCCGACGGTGAAACCGTGAATTTCGGCTGAAGCCACTCCATGTTCCACGTGGCTAAGTACGGATTGTTCAGGCTACCACCGAGCCCGGTGACGGCGTTTCCTGCGAGGTCGCGACCTGCAATGCTGATTTTGACCACCATGCGGTCGATGAGCATCTCGTTGGTGATGGCACTGAGATTCATATCGGTGTACAATTCGAGGCTGAGGCCGTCAAGGTCATCACCTTCAAGCGAGAGCGGTTCGCGTCCGGAGCGAATCACATCGCCCGTTTCAAAGTCCTCAACCTGCCAAACCAATTCCAAGGATTGCAGGTCAAGCCCACCGAGTTCTTGAACGATGACGCGAACTTCGTGGTTCTCCCCACCCAAAATGGCGAGTGGACGAGGCGAGAGCACCTCCTGCGGCTCGGGACCCGTACCGTCGACCACGATCCACTTGACGGAGGTTTCCTGATCGGTCAGGTCTTGCCCCTGGCCCTCAAGACAGCCCACCCCCCAGGTCATGGGCATGGAGCCCGAGGTCGCCGGGGCGTCCACGGCCATGGACCAGATTCCCTCAACCGCTGTGGCTGAGTAGGTTTGACCGGCAAACAGGACGTCAACCTGACAATCAAAGTCGGGCACCGTTGAGGTTTCAGCAAACACGAGGCCACCGGAAATTTCCATGGGCGTGAGGGGTGTTACTCTGGCGCCATCGCCAAGGAAGGACCCTCGGGTGAGGTGAAGATTGACGCTTTCTTCAGGAATGGAAAGCCCCGCCGAGAAGCGCCATCGATGTTCTGGGAAGTTGCGGGTTTCTTCCTGCCCCGCTCGGTCGACGACCAAAATGGCCGGCTCGCGACGGTTGTCGCCAAGGTCGGGGGTGTTCCATCCAAAGCGAAGATGGATGTTGAGTACCAGGTCGTTTTCGTACGGGTCAGCAATGCCGTTTTGGCCGAGCATGGTACACTGGTCGATGAGGATGTGCGTGGATGTCGTGGTGCACTGCCCTGTTTCAAACGCCCATTGAATGCTCATGGAATCGCTGCCTTGGTTGCTGGCAAGCATCACCTCAACCGTCGACAAGTCAGAGCCCCCGTTGGGTTCAGAAATTTGGACGTTGAGTTCGTACGGTTGACCGGGATGGAGCCAAGACTTTCGGCCATCGGCCCAAGCAAAGGCATCCGGCGCCAAATCAGGTGCTCCGTCCACGGCGAGTTGGTAAACAAAGAGCTGCTCGCCCTCTTCGGCACTTCCACCGTCTTGGATGGCGTAGCCTGACGGGTCGTTGCCCTCAAGGTACACCGCCACCTTTTGTCCGAGGCTTCCGGCGGTGTCGTCGATCATCAAGGTGTAGACGCCGGTGAGCGCCGTCAAATCACTGGGGACGAGCATCGAAACAGGGGCAAATTCGCCCTCGTCTGGCCAACCGTTCTGGTTGGTGTCGTCAACCCACTCCTTCCACACCATAGCGGTCATGACGTTGGGAAGAACCGGTTGGTCCATGATGGTGACTTGCATCACCTGCGTCGGACTGGGTGTGCGATGGTCGTATTTGTACATCGACGTCGCCGTGACCCGGGGCTTGACTGAATCCACCGTAAACACTCGACTGAGCGAACTGGGTTCGATCACCGTCGAACCGTTGATGGACACCAAGCCCACTTCCCATTCCACGTCCCCGTAGGTGAACGGAATGTTCTCCGTGAAGTTCCAGTAGGCTCCGTCCAATGACGTGGTGTTGCGAACGGTGATGCCGTCCCGGTAAAGGGTCAGTTCGGCATCGCCGTCCACGAAGCCGCGAAGTTGCGAAACGCCTTCGAAGCCGACGGCGATGGAGACGTTCATCGATTCGCCGCCGCGGAGGTATTGGCGACTCGGACTCATTTCGACACCTTCTTCTGAGAAGGTTACGGATTTGATTTCAAGGTCGTTCTCGTACCCTTGTGTGGCTGTGCTCCCCCAGGTGTGAGCAAACGGAACGGAGATGACGCCGCTTTGCATGACCAACCGAGAGGTTGCGGTCAACTGGGCTTCATCGTCCCACACGGGCCGAAGCCGGAACGTGATGTTGGTCATGACGTTCATGCCGTCTTCGGAGACTTTGATGGCCTCGGTTGGGTGTAACTCAACCATGTCGGCATCGCCCAGTCCCGCCGCCCCACCGCCCTCGGCAGGGAAGAGGAAGGTGGCTTGCCGAGATTTGCTGTACACGTCCAACCGGTGGTGCGTGATCGACCCGCCAATGACTTGGTATTCGGTCGTGATGGTCTGCCATTCCTTGGACGGGGTGAGCACCTGCTCGGCGTCGACCATCGAACCGTCCTGCAGCAAGACCGTGCTGGAGGTTTGGAGGCTGACCACTTCAACGGTGAGACCGCCACGCTGGTCGGCCATGAAGGGAAGCGGAACCGCTTGCATACCGCCCATGCTTTGGACGGAGGTGCGGGCCTCGTTCACGCCCATGACAAACGAGGAGGACGCATCGGCAACGAGGTTGTGGGCTGCGTGATAGGTGGCACGCAGGCCGGCGAGAACGGCGACGCCGTTGCCTGATACCTCAATACGGGCCTCGGTAAAGTCCGTCCCCAGGATGCTCACCGAGTTTCCGGTGTTGGCAAGGAGTTGAGTGAACTCGGCCAGTTCGCTGCCGTTGAGGTGGAACATACCGGCCGTTGAAGCGTTGGCGGTTCTGTTGGCCACCAAGGTGTTCTGAACAAACAGAGCCACTTCAAGGACCGTTCCGGCCTCGACCGCATAACCGAAACCGAAGGAAGTCAAATCCTGTGAGGGAACCAACAGGCGGGCATCGCTGGGTGCGCCTGAGGTCAGCGTGAGTTCCATTCGCTCCTCGCCGTTGGCGAAGCGATCTTGCCATCCCCACGTGCCAACGCGTGCATCCTCACCACCCCATTCGTACCGTTCGTCGAGGTTGAAATCCAGGGTGGGGCGAGCCGGATGTTGACCACCGAACATGTCCATGGTCATGTCTTCAACGTTCCAACCGGTGAAATTGCTCATGTTGCCGTCTGCGGGAACCAGCGACACCACCCGAGCTTGCATGCCCACGGTCTCTTGGTCGGGAACGGGAGCATAAGGCAGCGAGACGTTGGTCCACGCCTCGTCAGGATGGAAGCGGACTTGCACTTGGCCGTTGGAAACCGTCCCGGACAACATGACATCGTAGAGTGGTGCATTGGCCAGCATCCAAGGGGAGGTCAAGGTGGAGTTCACATCCATGCCCATCACCCCGATGCCGGTGATGTAAGCGGCGTCGCTCATCGTCCAGCCGCGAGCGGTAGGATTGGTGACGAACGACTCGCGATGGGCGCCGTCGCCAACGATGGAGTGCACCTCTGGAATGCCCCCGGACCCGCCTTTGAACTCAAGATGCAGGCGGAACTGATCCACAAGGGTGTGGTCCAGCAAATTGAGCGGGACAATGAGTTCGTTGGAGCCCTGCATGCCCGGGATGACCTCACCAGCGGTGTTGAGAATCGACCAGTTCAGGTAGGAGCCTTGAGGAATGTCGGCCTCGATGAAAACAGGGGCATAGGTGTCGTCGGCCAGGAGTTGGGTTGAGCCGGCCTTGTGGCCGAGGGTGGGGCTGGTCCAATTGGATTCGGGAGGCGTGGCGATGCGAATATCGTCGACAAACCAGTAGTCGCAACACGTGCTGCTGCCGCTGGTCTGATGGATGCGGAATTGCGAGTTGGCGTGCAGTGCAGCGGCCGGCAAGGTGGTCATGAATTGGAAGTTGGATGTCTGCGCTCCGCCCCCGCTGAAGGTTTGGAACACGGTCCATCCTCCGGCGGCGGTCTTGTACTGAAATTGGAGGTTCTCGCCGCTGTCAGGGGTCTCACCGCAGCCCGAGCGACCCTCGTGCACCCAAGCGTGGAACGGAACGTTGGCGCCCCCAGCAAGGTTCACGACCGGCGATTGCCCGTAAGTTGAACCGGCGTAGGTTCGCAGGGAACCTCCGGATGAGCCGTTGAACCCGCACGGCGGGGTGGTCACCCTCCCGGTGTAGGAGTTTTGAAACGTCCACCCTTGGTTGTTGTTGGTGTTGAAGTCCCAGAGGATACCCGGAGATGAACCCGTGAGAATGTCGTCTGAAACGCTGGAGCCGTTGGAAATGGCATCCGGGTGATTCCAGTCGCTGGAGCCGTCCCACTTGAAGCCGGATTGTGTCGGCAGGATGCGCGGCGTGAAATTCAACTCTGCGTTGACGAGCGGTTCGTCGGCGGGAAGATCCAGTTTGAACATCGTGTTGGGTGAGCTGGAAAGGGTGAGGTTCATTTCATCACCCGGGCCGGCTTGCAGGACCACGTTTTCGTCGGATAGCGACGCTGAATCAATGCCGGCTGGAGCCACCAAACTCAACCAGCTGCTCATGAGGAAAAGCACGACCAAGCCAAGAGCCTGTGCATGGGCACGCCTACCCGCCATGGTTACTGGTGGCCATCCAAGGACTTGAAGGATGCCCCTCCCGAGTTTGCTGAAATTTGATTCCGATGGCCTTCAACAGCAGATTTCCCAACACGGAAAAACAAACCGAGATGACAAAAATGAACAATTTGTTGAGGAGTGTTCAAAACCGCGTCCCCGGTCGGTGAAACATGGCTCAACCGTCATCGGCAGGTGAACTGAATGCCGTGGATTTGGAAACCCGGCTCTTGGAGCAATGGGCCTCCGAAAAAACCTTCCAGTCATCCATTGACGGACGGCGAAACAACGCACCGTTCATCTTCCTCGAGGGCCCACCCACCGCCAACGGGAAACCCGGCATCCACCACGTCGTTGCTCGGACCTACAAGGACCTCGTCTGTCGCTGGAAAGCCATGGAGGGCTTCCTGGTGGAACGAAAAGGCGGTTGGGACACCCACGGTCTGCCCGTCGAGATCGAAGTGCAAAAGCGACTTGATTTGATGAGCAACGAGGCGATTGAGGCCTTCGGCATGGCAGAATTCAACCAAGCCTGCCGTGAGTCGGTCTGGACCTACGAGGCAGCCTGGCGAGAAATGACCGAACGGATGGCGTATTGGGTCGACCTCGACCAGCCTTACGTCACCCTCCACAACGACTACATCGAATCCGCATGGTGGGCCTTGAAGCAAATGTTCGACAAAGGCTTGCTCTACAGAGGCCACAAAGTCCTCCCCTACTGCCCACAAACGGGCACGTCCTATTCCAGCCACGAGGTGGCGCTGGGCTACAAAGAGGTCGAGGAGCCCTCGGTGTACGTGAAATTCAAACTCACCGACGACAACGCCTCCATCTTGGCATGGACCACAACGCCGTGGACCTTGCCCGGGAACGTCGGCTTGGCGGTGGGACCTGATGTCACCTACGCCCGGTGCCGAATCAAAGAAGCGGCAGGCGAGGCATGGACGGGTGCCGGCGCTGCTGAAGTTGGTGAAGAGGTCATTCTGGCAAAGGATTTGAT
>Ga0160423_10004965_pt1 | contig 10895 bp, 11 predicted proteins | sample CRUFie14St8metaG_FD_108191 | JGI IMG/M metagenome (GOLD analysis project Ga0160423, IMG submission 108191) | Marine microbial communities from the Costa Rica Dome - CRUD Field 142mm St8 metaG | ecosystem: Environmental > Aquatic > Marine > Oceanic > Photic zone | place: Costa Rica: the Eastern... | reverse complement strand
CCCTAACCTCGCAACTGCCATCGGAGGCATCTTTGACTCCCAGATTGCGGGAGGAAAGCGATACGACCTTGCAGTGGACGGGCGACGAATCGCTAACGCCACCTTTTATGACTCTCATTCGGTCGATGATGCGGAAAAACTTTGGTTCGCCATGGACCTGACTCCTCTCGTCGAGAACCCCAACCTCGACCCTTTGGAATTTACGATGGCCTTTATTAAAAGGTTCGAAGAGGACGTCCGTGGAGCTCTGGGAAAATATTTTTGATGTAACCCTTCCACGATTCTGTCAAGAGCCTGCAAGGCACACATTTGAACTTTCCGGATCCTACCTCATTCGGGTTTTAACAAGGAAACCTCCTCTGGAATGGCCCTTTGACTCTTCTTTAATTTCATCCATCCTCTTGCCTTGCTCTCAACCCTCTCCCCCGGTCAATGCGACTTCTTTCTGCTTCTCGCCCTGACAGCCTCTTTGCCACAGTGGTGACCTCCTTGCTGTCTGCAGGAATCCTTGCAGGTTCCGGATTAGAGAATGGAGAGGTACAGGCTAATGGACAGTTTCTCTCAGGCGGGGCAACCCTTGGTCAGGAAGAGACCCTATTCTTGGAAGTGGATTCTCCAGAGTCTGGTCAATTTCCTCCACCTCCCAACGCCGCACCGGCTCTTGCCAGAATCAACGGTTCCATGCTGTCCGTGAGCCACCTGGCAACTGCCGGGTCAAACAGCGAACTCGGGCAGTTTAACTCTGCAGCCCAGACCCTCGTTGAATACGTTGATAACATTGTGGTGAACGCCGAGGGAATCGCTCCCGGCACAGAGCTTATTCTAACCGTGGCTTGGAATGTTTCCGGTCAGTCTATTTTCAACGCACCGACTCGTATACGCACTCGAAGCCGACTACTCCTCGATGCTGCCGGCATAGCCCTTGATCCTGATCCAGACGCTCCGGAGCCTCCCAGACAGGCATGGTCCCGGGATGTTTCAAACTACGATGAAACGACAGATGGAGAATTCGGACAGATCCAATTTGATTTTCTTGTGCAGGCAGGAGTCCCAAGCCCCGGGAATATTCGTATGCGTAGTGCAGCCGGAGTAATTGTCGGCGCCTCGGGGTCTACCTTCACAGGCAACTATAACTGTCAGGCAAGAGGTGCGCTTACCGCTGAAGTAGTCGGGGCTACCGACCTTAGGACCAAAAGCGGCCGAACTCTCTATCGGTGGACAACCAACTCGCAATCCGGGATCGACTACGGATCCCGTGACGACGATCCGCCCCAGGGCCCCACGCTCACAATCGGCCCCTCGGAGGTTGGGGAGGAATTCTCCGCACTATCATGGGCCTCGAGGGAGAATCACTTCTATCTGATCGAAGCTGCCGCCACTAATGGCCTTTGGGCCCTTGTAACAGAAGTGCCCGGAACTGGTCTACCGCTTAGCATTGACCTGCTCAATGAAGGTCGAACCACAGGTTATCGCATCCGGGAAATTTTTGGCTCTCAGTCTAGTGGTCATGTCGTGAAAGCCCCGGTCCTGCAGGTATTGAAGAGCCACAGTGACGGTCCCAACATACGCCTCGCATGGAACACCCACCCTCAGGAGATCTACCAGCTCAACGAAATCCTTCCCGACGGAACTGAATCACCAGCTTTTGCGGTGTCCGGCGACGGGGCTGCAACTTGGTTCGATTTTGCACCTGAAACCAAGAGCCGGGTGTTTCAAGTCAGGGCCATTAAAAATTAAAGACCAGAACCGGAAGCCTGCTTTCAGGCAAGGTCCTGAGCAGCCTCTTTGGCAAAATAGGTCAATATCACATCAGCCCCAGCCCTCTTGATCCCCAGCAGACTCTCAAAAATAACGGCCTTCTCATCAAGCCAACCTGCCGCGCTCGCTGACTTAATCATCAGGTATTCGCCGCTGACCTGATACGCCGCGAGAGGGAGAGGAGTCTCCTTCCTCAAGGTCGCAATAACATCAAGGTAGGGCCCCGCAGGCTTGACCATGATCATGTCCGCTCCTTCCTCTTCATCCAGGCGAAGCTCACGGATAGCCTCTCTGATATTGGCAGGATCCATCTGGTAGCTTTTCTTGTCTCCCTCTTTGGGAGCGGAATCGAGGGCCCCTCGAAATGGCCCGTAATAAGACGACGCGTATTTAGCTGAATAGCTCAATATGGAAACACCTTGGTGACCAGCATGATCCAACGCCGCCCGAATCGCTCCGACCCGCCCGTCCATCATATCGCTGGGTGCAACAATGTCTGCACCTGCCTCCGCATGGCAGAGAGCCTGACGACAGAGGACCTCAACCGTCTCATCATTCAGGACCTCGAGCACACCGTTTTCTCCCCGGCTCACCAAGCCATCCTGCCCATCGGAATTGTAGGGATCCAGAGCGACATCCGTAATAACAACCAGGGACGGGAACGCAGCTTTAAGAGCCCTGACTGCCCTTGGAACGAGTCCTTCTGGATTTACAGATTCCTCCGCTCCTGGGCTTTTGAGGGCGCTGTCAATGGCGGGGAACAGAATGACACAGGGAATCCCCAGAGCATGGGCCTCACCCGCCTCCCTGACGAGCCCATCCAACGACCAGCGCGTACACTCCGGCATTGAGAGAATGCTCTCATTTTCTTCCCGGTCATGAAGGAAGAGAGGGTAGACAAAGTCTGAAGGTGTGAGAACTGTCTCTCCGACCATCGCCCGAACGGCTGATGACTTACGGTTTCTCCTGGGGCGCTGGTAAAGGTTCATGACTATATTCTACAGGGGTTTCAATTCGTATCCATCCGGTCCGTCTTTGACGGCCCACCCCAGATTCTGGATTTCCTCGCGCAGGATATCTGCTCCTTCCCAGTCCTTGTTTTCGCGAGCTATCTGGCGCTTTGCCGCTGCAGCAACTACTTCGGGCGGTGCCTCTGGGACTTCAGGATCCGGCAACCGCAGCCCAAGAGCAGCGAGTATAGCGTGAAATCCAAGCCAGTTCACTCCCGGGTCACCCTCAGTTTCTGCAATACGGAGCCCCCTGAAAAGCTGCCCAAGTCCCTCCGGGGTATTTAGATCATCATTCAGAGCAGCCAATGCCGGTTCAAACACTCCTAGGTCATCAAGGCCACACAGCTCTCTGTAAGAAGGCACATTCTCTCCTCCCCTACCGGCCGCCTTAGCAAGAAGGGCCTGCCCTTTGGTTAATTTAGACAGGGCCTCTCGAGCCGCATGCAGCCCATCAAAAGTAAAATTAAGCTGCTTCCGGTGATGAGCCCCTATCAGGGCATAACGCACTTCCATCGGCGTAGCCCCCGGATCCCTTTCCAGATCGGCCAAGGTGTAAAGGTTGTTGAGGGACTTAGACATCTTCTCACCATCGACCATGAGAAATCGGGGATGAAACCATGCCCTTGCAAAGTCCCCGCCACATGCACACCGAGACTGCGCGATTTCATTCTCGTGATGTGGGAACTTGAGGTCTTCTCCCCCACTATGAAGATCAAAGCTTTCACCGAGATATTTATAGCTCATCGCAGAGCACTCCAGATGCCAACCGGGCCGACCCTCTCCCCAAGGACTATCCCAATAGTTTTCTCCATCCTCAGGGCGACGACCCTTCCAGAGCACAAAGTCAGAAACACTATCCTTTTCATATTCATCCGCATTTGCCCGCTCTCCCTGCGTCTTTCCTAACTCAAGGTCCTGCTGATCCAGACGAGCAAGTTTTCCGTAGTCCTCGTAAGAGGCAATCCGGAAATAGACAGATCCGTCCTCTGAGCAATAGGCATTTCCATTTTTGACCAGAGTCTCAATCATCGCGATCTGCTCAGGGATATGCTCAACCGCGCTAGGTTCAATATGCGGCGCGAGACAATTGAGAGCCTCGCAGTCCTCGTGAAATCGCCTTGTCCATTTTCCAGTAAAATCCGCCAGCGACATTCCCGATACCTGTGAATCACGTATGGTCTTGTCGTCAACATCCGTGATATTCCGGACGTGCTTCGTCCTCATCCCTCCCACTTCCAAGACACGCCGAAGGACGTCGTTCAGGACAAAAGTCCTGAAATTGCCGATATGTGCCGGGCCGTACACGGTGGGTCCACAGCAGTAAAAACCAAAGACCCGGCCATCGGCTGGCTCCAATACGCGCATCTCGCGCGTCATGGTATCGAACAAACGCACGCCGTGCTCTAACGGGACCACCCCTTCTCCGCAAGCCTCAGCTTGATGTAACGGATTGGTTACTTGGCTATATAAGGATGGGAAACCCGCGAAAGCACTCAGGCCCGTACCTTATTCGAGAACCTTCGGTTATCCCTAATACGGGAAAACGACCCCTTGCAGTGACTCTTTCCCTTGCTACACATTTCGGTGTGGCGACTCCTGAGAAAGCCCCGTTTACACCGGAACAGAAACGGGCCCTCCTTATCGGCGGAGGGCTGATTCTCGCAGCTGCCGGCCTTCTGTTGCTTATCTGGCTAGGCATGTTCCTCCCAGGATTTGCCGGTGAAGTCTTCCGCAAGATGGCCGGCTTTCTCTGGACTCCTCTCATTCTTGATTTCTCCCTGTTTATCCTCGGGGTCATCCTCGTCCTCTCCCTGAACTGGTATATTCGAGTCAGAAAAGGAGATGAATGCGTTTATCTTGAGCAGGTAGAAGACCCTCCGAACGGGCTGCCAGAAAGAGCACGCTCCGCCATCTTTAGCGAGGAACCCGAGCCTCAGGGGCTTGAACCAAAGCTTGCCGCCATTGAAGGAGCTCTCGCACTCAATGATCTTTCCGAGGCAACCAGTCTTCTCTTTGAGCTTCCTGAGAGTCACCTCGAGGACTCTGAGGTCCTTGCCCTGCGAATTGCACTGGCACGCCGCAAGGAGCATATAGACAAGGCGGACCAGCTCCTCCAAAAACTCATGGCTCAGTCTCCCCAGCACCCTCTTTGTAAGAATGAGGAGGACCTGGGCCTCTCTCAGGGAGGTTGAGACGTTCCCCGCAGCGACGGCAGTAGCGTGCATCCAGAAGATGCCCGTGCACACCGCATGAGGGGCACGCGTCTGTTGTCTCATCCTGCCTGTTCATCGCTGCGTTGACCGTTTCTCCGATCACGATGCCTGTCGGAACCGCCATGATGGAATATCCAATTAAGACACAGAGCGCGGAAAGAAACTTCCCCTCCACTGTAAGCGGAGCCAGATCACCATAGCCCAGAGTCGTGACTGTGACTATCGCCCAGTAAATACTGACGGGGATATTGGTAAACTTACTCTGCGGTTGGCCTGACTCAAGGAGGTAGGCGACCGTGCCCATGATCGTAGCCAGAACCACCATGGCGAAAAAGAAGACTGTGATTTTGGCACGACTCGCGAGTAAGCCACGCATGATAATACTGGCACCCCGCATATGCCCGACCATCTTAAGGACCCGAAACATTCTCAGCAGGCGAAGAATACGGATCACCAGAAGGGACTGGCTCCCTACGAAAAACATGCCGAGAAAGGTCGGGATCCACGATAGGAAATCGATAATCCCAAAAAAACTGAAGATGTAGCGAGCCGGGCGGCGCACTACCCAGATTCTCACGAAATACTCAGTCATAAATAGCAGCGTAAATCCCCATTCCGCAGCCTTGAGAGCTCTGCCCCAGCGCATCGCGAACGATTCGATGCTATCCAGCATGACCGCCACAACGCTCAGGCCAATAGCCAACAGCAACAATACGTCGAAAGCCTTTCCTGACTTCGTCTCCGCCTCAAAGATGATGGTCCAGAGCCGTCCTCTTATTCCATTGCGCCCGGATAGGGAAGAGTCACCTGCCATCAAAGCTTACGATTCGGTCTTTCTTCCTCTGGAAAAATCTCGCCCCCTCAGGGCATTCAACACTGCTAGAACATGAACAGCGAAGATACATGTTCAGCCTGCCCTCAGTTCTATCATTCATCACGTCCCAGAAGATTTCTCGTCTGCTCCACCGAGCGACGATTGTATTCATCGTCGCTGATGATTGTGGGCTCCGGAAAAACCTTACGCCTGAAGTCGGTGCGGCTGTCAGTCGGCTTGTCTACCGGCGCCCCCGTGCCCTCTCGCGCTCCTCCTGTGGCAAAGGATCCAGTTTTCGTTGTCTGGCTATCAAACCGTGACTTTCTGGCAAGGTGAGCAGGGCTCGTAATCCGAACTCCGGGGGTTTTCCGGAAGCGACTTTGATCATCACCCCGCAGATAACTGTCCACCTGCAATTTGCGCGACTTCTCCCACTTGGCAGATTCATAATTACCCGCCCTGTAGACAGATTTTCCAACCCCTCCACCAAAGGATACATTGCGCTTCTTATCGTATTGACTTCGAACAGGCCCGGTAAAATTGCCCTGCTTATCTCTTTTCAAGGAGCGCGAATCAAAAGCAAAGCGCTCCTCTAGAGCCTTGTAGCCCTCTGATTCTCCCAGTGCGATAACCTGCTTATCCCTTTTCCGTGACATTATAGTGCCCGCGCCACTGTCAGCATCGGAACCGCCAGTACTCGAGCAAGAACTGAGGGCGACCAGGCCTGCTGGCAGGCACCCATACCAGATAAGACGAGAGAGAAAATTCAACAGGGAAGCGTGGCGGGGCTGAAATCCCTTGTCAATGGCGCAGGCAAGACCGTTTCACCTTTCCGAATCAGAAATTTGATCTCTGGGCCTCAAATTCATATACTAATCTGGTGAAACCCTCCCTTTTCAATCAGACCCCGGAAGAGCTCTCCGCGGTTCTTGATAGTTTGGGAGAGCCCTCCTATCGAGGAGAGCAGATTCTGGATTGGCTATGGAGGAAGCGTACACGCTCGATCGACGGGATGAGCAATCTTCCGGCCAGATTGAGAGACCAGCTGAAAGCTAGCTTCTCCCTGCAATCCCTCACCCACGCCCGTGCACAGGGCTCCGCTGACAGCACTCGTAAATTTCTCTTTCGCTTACACGACGGGCGCTACGTCGAAACCGTTCTGATCCCAGCCTCTCCTGCACTTTACGGGGAACGTTCGGATCGACGCACTCTCTGTGTATCTTCTCAGGTGGGATGCGCCTTCGGGTGCAAATTTTGCGCATCGGGCCTCGACGGGTTCACGCGAAATCTCTCAGCTGACGAGATTGCCGGGCAGGTACTCCTCGCTGAGGAGCTTAGCAACGAAAAGGTTAACAATATCGTTTTCATGGGTATGGGGGAGCCTCTAGCCAACATGTCACAACTCCTCAGGGCACTCACCTTGATCACCGCCCCCTGGGGGCTGGGCATCGGAGCGCGCCACCTCACCGTATCGACATCGGGGCTAGTGCCTCAGATCCGTAAGCTGGCAGACCATCCTCAGCAAATCCGCCTCGCGATCTCCCTCCATGGTGCAAGCGACGAGGTTCGGGACCAGATTATGCCGATCAACAAGAAGTGGCCGGTATCCAAACTTTTCGAAGCGCTTAAATACTGGAACACGCGCAAAGCCCAGAAAATCACTTTGGAATACATTCTGATAGACGGCCTCAATGCCGACACTACCCAAGCTCAGTTACTTGCACGGCGGGCACAAGCACTCAACGCCAAAGTCAACCTCATCCCCTACAACACAGTTGAGGGGTTGGCCTGGAAGCGCCCGGCCGAGGACGCATGCCGCGCCTTTCGGGACACCCTCGCCGAACATGGGGTTCCCGCGACCCTGCGCCTCGAGAAGGGCCATGATATCGACGCTGCCTGCGGGCAACTCCGATTAAAGGAAGAAAGGTCTCTAAAAGAACGCTAAGGTTAGAAGGGAATTTCGCCCCCATCATCATCGAAATCACCTGCGGCGGGAGATCCCCCCTGCCGTTGAGAGGCCGGAGGAGAAGATTGTTGGCCTGACGAGGAGCCCTCCCCACGTGGCTGCCCTCCTCCTCGGCCATCGGAAAGGAACTGCATGTTCTCTCCCACCACCTTGAGCTTGCTACGCTTCTGCCCTGTAGTCTTGTCATCCCACGTATCCATCTGGAGGCGACCCTCAATATAGACGGGACGACCCTTCCCGAGATATTGCTGAGCGAGCTCAGCCTGCCTCGCCCACAACGTGACATCGATGAATGTCGTCTCCTCTATCCGCTCGCCTTGGTCATTGTTCCGCACCCTGTTAACCGCCAAACCCAATTCTGCGACTGCGGTTCCCTTGGGCGTGTAGCGTAGCTCAGGGTCCCGGGTCAGATTCCCGATGAGCATCACCTTATTCAAATTAGCCATAGCGGAGACGGTAGCTGGGGATAAGCGGCTACCAAGGAAAATTTGAATTCGCCCCCGCGTTCAACCTTCTCTGCTACATCCAGTACATCAAAAACGGCGCGCTCATGCGCGCCATTGGCAACCGCAACCCTTCGCGGTCACGGATTTTTCACGGGACTATTGCTGCTAACCTAACCGCTGATAATGCTGCAGGTGCACCACGGCGTTAAGCTTTAATTTACCTTGGATCTTCTGAACCTGCTGGGAGTCTGCCTGAAAGATATAGTTTACGTAGTGTCCTCCATCAAGGTGGCGGGCATTGTAGGCAAACTTGTGGCGGCCTAGCTGCTTAATTTCTTCAAGCTTGGCTCCTTCTGCCTCCATCTCCTTCGCGACGGCTCCCACGAGGTCGTCGACACTATCTTCCTTCCCTTTCGTGTTCAGAACAATCAGGCCTTCGTATTTCCTGTCCATCGTCTGTTTTCTTGGGTTTCGATTTAGAATCGGGTTTTGTTTTTTGCCCCTTGGGGCGCGAATTAAAGCGGTTGGCAGCCTTGCTGATGCCTTTAGAGAGGGCAACCTGCACAGCATCGACAGCGGTGGCAAGCGCCTTTTCCGCCGCTTCTCTCTCATCGGGCCCGAAGCGACCAAGTACGTGCCCACTGAGCCTCGCTCCCGGAACCCCACCGATTCCTACTTTAAGACGCGGAAATGACTGAGAACCCAGATCTGAGAGGAGGCTCTGAATACCATTATGGCCACCAGCACTGCCATTCAGGCGAAATCGGTGCTGCCCTAGCGGTAGAGCGACATCATCATACACCACTAGAATGCTTTCGGGGGCAATCTTGTAAAACCGGGAAACCGCAGCAACAGCACGGCCACTGAGGTTCATATAGGTCTGAGGCTTGAGAAACAGAAGTCCTTCGGCAGAGCGACACATTTCAGCCCTCCATTTCTTCTCAGGGCGGAATGCCAACCCGGCAGCGGTCACAACCCTTTCCAGAATTTCGAAGCCGACGTTGTGCCGGGTCCCAGCATACTCCTTTCCAGGATTTCCCAAGCCTACAACCAGTTGCGGAATATCAGCCACTTCTGTCCCTTAACGATTCCAGAGAGGAAATGCGCCCCGAAAAATGTTTGCAGGACCAAACCCCGCTTCCTGCATAAGCCCCGAGGCTCACCCCACGTCTGGTTTAAGCCTCTGAGCCCGATGGAAAAGATACGAAATTACCCGGCAGACTGTTCCGCTCCTTCAGAGGCCGCATCAGTGTCGGCTCCTCCTTCTTCCCCTCCGGCAGCTGCCTCACTGAGAGCCACCCGGGTTTTCGCTACAAGTGCGACCACCACGTCCTGTCCGAGAGTTGGCGAGACTCCTTCAGGCCAGTTCATCCCACCAACACTAAGAACCTCTCCAACATTCAGCTCACTCGCATCGCCTTCAATTGTCTCTGGAAGGTCCTTGGGAAGGCATTTGATCTCTAGGCTGTAGATCATCTGCTCCAGCTGGCCGCCAAGCTTCACCCCAACAGCCTCGCCCACCAGGGAGACGGGAATCTGCGCCGTGATCTCACTCTTGTCGTCGACTGCAATAAAATCAACATGCAGCACCTGTCCGCTGAGCGGGTCGTGCTGGAGGTCTTTAAGGAAGGCTAACTGGCTGCTGCCACCATCCAGTTCGAGGTCAACCAGAACATTGGTAGACGCACTGTCGGCCAACATTTCACGAATCCCCTTGGCACTCACCTTGACATTCCGATTTTCAGAACCGCCCCCGTATACCACAGAGGGGATGAATCCTTCCCGGCGCATGCGCTTAAGCACGCCACTGCCTGTGCGCTTCCGATCTTCCGCTTTAAGTGAGTGCGTTTTAGCCATTTGTCTGCGAGGTTTGTTGCTCCCTGAGAGCTTTTTATGCTCCGCGGGGGGGCGGTTTGCTACACGGATCCACTGTCGATGTCAAAGAGAGAACTAACCGATTTTCCATTGTGGATTCTAAGGATCGCCTCTCCAAGAAGTCCTGCAATGTCCAAGGTGGTCACCTTAGAGCGGCAGGCTTCGGGTGGGGGAGGAGTGGAATTGGTAGTAATTAGCTCATCTATTGCAGAACCCATGATCCGCTCACAGCCAAGATTCCCGAGAACTGCGTGAGATACTCCTGCAAAAATTCGTCCCGCACCGCTACTCTTGAGAGTCTCCGCAGCGGCACACAGGGTGCCAGCCGTCTCCGTCATATCGTCTACGATAATGGCATCGCGTCCCTCAACCTCTCCAATGAGCTTCATCGGTTCTACCACGGTCGCAGAAATTCTCTGCTTGGCAACGATAGCGAGTTCCGCCCCCAGAACGTCCGCATAGCTTCTTGCCATCTTGACCCCTCCCACGTCGGGCGAAACCACCGTGAGGCCCCGATCGTTTTCTTGGCGCTGTTCGCGTAGATGCTTGAGCAGAACCGGCTTGGCGTACAGATGATCAACCGGAATATCAAAGAACCCCTGTACCTGAGCGGCATGCAGGTCCATGGTGAGCACCCTGTCAACACCGGCGGCTTCAATCAGGTTGGCTACCAGCTTCGCCGTAATTGGGGCCCGGGGCTTGTCCTTACGGTCCTGCCGCGCATAGCCAAAAAATGGAATCACTGCAGTGATCCGCTCGGCGCTGGCACGGCGAACGGCGTCAACCATGATGAGCAGCTCCATCAGGTTCTGG
>Ga0160423_10004964_pt1 | contig 10896 bp, 22 predicted proteins | sample CRUFie14St8metaG_FD_108191 | JGI IMG/M metagenome (GOLD analysis project Ga0160423, IMG submission 108191) | Marine microbial communities from the Costa Rica Dome - CRUD Field 142mm St8 metaG | ecosystem: Environmental > Aquatic > Marine > Oceanic > Photic zone | place: Costa Rica: the Eastern... | reverse complement strand
TCATAGCGTCAATCATTTTGCTTTTCTAGAAGGACAACGAGCTAAATATTTTGGTAAAGATAAAAAACTTTATACAGGTGAGTATCTGTTTACTGTTGACTGGTGTCACCCTGACGCCAATCTGGTTGACACAGATCATTCTGAAATTCCTCAGGAACATAAGTGCGCTCATATATTGGAGCTTGACAATGGTAATTTCGCTGCTCAGCCTAATAACAGAATATTATGGAACGTTAATTCGTTCACTACGAGAAACGAAATTCCCGACTACAAAGTCCAAACAAACGACTGGAATGTCGAAAACAAAGATTGGATGACCGAGGACACCGACAGATTTTTCTACGAAATACTAGAAAAGAAAATGGATAAGTAGTATAACATTTTCATTAGGTGATGTCCGTGGATCATATTCTTTGATTCGGGACAGGGAGAGATGGCGGGTACTTTTTTGTTTCTATGTTCTACCTATAGCGATATAGGTAGAATATGAATATTACAATATTACTCCCTACAAGAAAAAGATTATCTTTATTAAAAAAATCAGTACAGTCTTTAATAGATAATGCTAGAGAGCCTGAAAAATTACAATTTCTATTTGGCGTAGATGAAGACGATTTAGAAACTTTTAATTATTTAAAAGAATCAAAATATCCAAATCAATTAGCTTTACAGTTTAAACCTATAGGTTATGAGAACCTTCATAAATATAACAATACTTTAGCAGGGTACGCCTCTGGTAAATGGATAATGTTTTTCAATGATGATGCTTTAATGCAAACTAAAAATTGGGATCAAAAAATTATGGATTTTGAAGATGAGTTTTGTCTTTTACGTTTTAAAGAACAGACTGAACATCCTTATAGTATCTTTCCTTGCTTTCCACAAAAATGGTTTTATTTATTAGATCACATTAGTCTTCATGGTCAAAATGATGCGTGGCTCTCAGAGATAGCTTACATGTTAGATATAATGCGGGACGTTGATATCGAAGTTATACATGATAGAGCAGATATAACTGGTAACAATAATGATGAAACTTTTAGAGCTAGAAAATATAATGAAGGTAACCCTGATCAAAAAGGAGACCTCCATCATATAGATATGGTAAAATTGAGATATAAAGATGCTTTAAAAATTAATTGGCTACTAGGACTTTTAAAACAACCTAATGAATTTATTTTAAATAACTTAAAAAATAAATCAGATCCATTTATTTTACTTAAAAAGAAATTTGATATATATAAAAAAGCTGGCGCCGTAGGTGCAGGAAAACAAAATGCAAGAGTTACAGATCAAAGAGAAATTAAAGTCAGCTATTCAAATTTACCAAAAGACTAGAGATAAAAGAGCTGGTGAAGTAGTTACACATTTAACAAATTTACTTTCTACATATAAATCTAGAAAGAGTTTATTAAGTTATGCTAAACATATGTACCCGGGATATAAAGACCCTGCGCACATACAACTAATTGCAAAAAATCTAGAAAAGCTTGAATCAGGCGAAATAAAAAGACTAGCTGTCTTTATGCCACCAAGACATGGTAAATCTATGTTATGCTCAGAATTTTTTCCAGCTTGGTATTTAGGAAATAATCCAAACGAATTTGTAATTCAATCTACATACGCTCAAGAGCTTGCAGATGACTTTGGTCGTAAAGTAAGAAATCAAGTTCAAGCTGAAGACTTCAATAAAGTTTTTCCACAAGTAGGATTAAGATCAGACAGTACATCAGCTAAACGATTTCATACTATACACGGTGGTACCTATTCTGCTGTTGGTGCAGGTGGTGCTATTACTGGTAGAGGTGCACATTTATTAATTATAGATGACCCTATTAAAGGTAGAGAAGACGCAGAGTCAGAAGTTCAAAGAAGAAATCTTTTAGAGTGGTATAAGTCTGTAGCTTATACTAGACTTCAACCTGGTGGAAAAATTATTGTAATTCAAACTAGATGGCATCAAGATGATTTAGCTGGATATATTTTAAATGAATCTGGAGAAGACTGGAAAGTTTTAGACCTTCCAGCTATAGATGATAAAGGTAATGCTTTATGGCCTGAAGCTTATAGTAAAACTGATTTAGAAAAAATACAAAACACAGTAGGTCAACGTGTATGGCAAGCTCTTTACCAACAACGTCCTAGTAATGAAGAAGGAAGTATCATTAAAAGAGATTGGTGGAATATATATGAAGGAGATAAGATTCCAACTTTAGGTTACGTTGTTCAATCTTATGATACTGCGTTCAGTACAAAATCTTCTGCTGACTTTTCTGCTTGTACTACATGGGGCGTCTTTACAGCGAGAGATGAAAACAACGTTCCTTATGCTGCATGCATTTTATTAGATGTTTGGAAAGAAAGATTAGAATATCCAGATTTAAGAAAACGAGCTCAAGATAGCTATTACGAATGGATGCCCGATCAAGTATTAATTGAAAAACGAGCTTCGGGTCAATCTCTTATACAAGATATGAGAAGGTCGGGAGTTCCAATAGTTACTTATACGCCAGAAAGAGATAAAGTTTCTAGAACCCATAGTGTAGCTTCAATGTTCGAAGGCGGTTTAGTGTTTACAATGGACGAAAAGTGGACTAAGGATGTTATAGAAGAATCAGCACAATTTCCATATGGAAAGCATGATGATGTTCATGATACAATTGTGCAAGCTTTAATGAGGATTAGAGATGGATTTTTAGTATTACATCCCGATGATCCTGAGGACGATGACAATGAAACAAGAAAACAATTGCGCAAAGACAAACATTATTACTCTTGATAGGTGGAGATTAGTACCTAGAAAACCTACTCCAAAAGAAGAAATTGAAATACAAGACGATCAAGTAGTTCAAGCTTTTCATGATGCTTGTATCAAAATTAGCGATAAAGTTGATATTAAAGGATATGCTTTAGTCGCCTGGGACGAAAAGGGAGTTCCTTGTATATCATGGTCAACTGGCCATATTAAAAATCCTATAAGTGAATTAATGCTTCCTACCTTTACACAATCAGTATTTCAAGGTATATTAAATAAAAAACTAAGTACACCGGAGGACTTAAAAGATGAGTAACCCATTTAAAAGAACAGGCAAGCAACCTAGACTAGGAGTAAAGAGCTTCAGTGTCGAAGATGTTAAAGCTGCAGATAAAAGATTTTATGATAAGTTTCCAGGAGCTGTCGAAGACGCTGCAATGTTAAAGAAAGCAATGCAAAATCCTGGTGATGAAGTTGTAAAAATTGATGATGAAAGAAAAGCTCAACATGCAAAAATGATGAGTGGAATTAAAATAGAAGTGGAGACATTTTAATGAAAATGACCGCAGGCGCAGGATCAGGAGTTGGCAGAATGCAAAACTCAAAGATCACTGGTAAAATGATGAAGAAGAAGAAAAAGAAAAAAGGTAAATTTCCAGATATGTCTGGAGACGGTAAAGTAACTAAGAAAGATATTTTAATTGCAAGAGGTGTAATTAAAAAAGGTAAAAGGAAAAAAAGAAAATGAAAAAAACTAGAAAAGAAGTTACAAAAGAAATTTTAGATGTTGACTTTGAAAATGTTGGAACAGCTAAAGACTTTGATGACGATGGCTACGAAGAAGGAAAATCTAAAGAAAGAGAAATGACTGCTAATGCATCTGTTTCTGATTCTTATAAAGGCGGACTACTTTATAAAGGTAAAGCTAAAAATTATACTTCAGCAGCTGATCTTATTAAAAAAAAGGAAGCTAAGATAATTAAGCTTAATCCTAATAAGAAGAAAAAAGATTAGTGGCCAAACAAAAGTTTGTACATTTTGTTCCAAGACCAAAGCCAAAGAAAAGGCCTGGTAAACATAAGAAGTCACAAAACAAAAATGAAAAAAGACAAAAGAAACAAATGCGATACAAAGGTCAAGGAAGATGAATTTTAAATGGGATTTAAAAAAAATTAAAGATGAGAAAAGAAAAAAAGAATCAGCTAGAGCTCAGCTAAGAGAAAGAAGTAAGCAATCTATTGCAAGACCTAAAGCTTCTAAAAATATTTTATCTAACGATCCAAGGTTACAAAGTATATGATAAAAGAATTTATTTGTCCTAATGGTAGAATGTCAGTAAATGGAGTTTGTCCTATATTCGAAGGTGATGATGGACAAATTAAAGATATGCAAGAACCTGTAGGAAAATTACAATTTGATTTTGAATTACCAACTGTGTCAGCTTTTGAAACCGCTGATAATATTATAAATTCAAATATTAAAACGTATAATGATTTTGTTACTAATAAATTAGGAATGTCTAAAAAAACACAAGATTTTAAAACTTTTGCAACAATGGCATATGGACTTTCTCAAGGAGGCGGTGTTCTTTCTGTTTTAGGTCCATTGGCTATTCCTTTTATAGCTGGAGGTGCATTAAAAAATCAACAGAAAAAAATAGTAGATAGAGATTTAAATATAGATGCAGGTATTGCAGCTTCTGATAATGATGATAATATGGGTTACTCTGCACCTGCAACAACAAGTCAAGGAGTTACGTCTGCACAACATGCAGCGTTTAGAATGTAATGGCTAGAACAAGAATAAGACCTAGAAAAAGAACAGGAGATATTCCTAGAAGAAAAAAATATTATCGACCTACTAAAAAAGGTGCAGGTATGACTAGAGCAGGAATAAAAGCTTATAGACGAGCTAATCCTGGTTCTAAATTATCTATGGCTGTAACTGGTAAAGTTAAACCTGGAAGTAAAGCAGCTAAAAGAAGAAAATCATATTGTGCAAGAAGTTTAGGACAATTAAAAAGAAGCTCTGCTAAAACTAGAAATGATCCTAATTCTAGAATAAGACAAGCTAGAAGAAGATGGAAATGTTAAATTTATTTAAAAAATTATTAGGAATAGATAAACTAGAATACAAGATTAGACTTCTAGAGAGAAAAAATTATTGGAGAGAAAAATATAATGTTAGACAAAATAATTTATAAATTTTTTGCAGGTATAGATTCATTAAGTAATTTAATTGGAAAATTATTTACACCTAAGAGGCAGAAAAAGAAAGATGAAAGATAGACCATTAAACATTGGAGAGGAAGCTAAAGTGCAAATGCCAATGAAGACGGTTGCTAGTTTAATTTTTGTTGTTGCAGCCGGCGTCTTTGCATATACAGAGTTGACTGCAAGGTTAGTATCTTTAGAAACATCAAGAGAATTATTTCAAAATGATTTGTTAAAAAAATCAGAACAAGTGCCAGTAGATCAAGAGCAAATATTTTTAATCGAAGATTTGTACAAATCTGTTGAGAAAATGGAACAGACTCAAGAAATGAACATGACTAACAAAGTTAACATAGAATTTTTGAGAGAACAACTAGATCAAGCGTTAGCTGATATTGAAGAATTAAAAGACAAAGTTAGAGCAAATGGAGGTCATTAATGGAGTTAATTATAGCTTTACTTATGATTGTAAATGGAGAAATTAAAGAACACAGAATACAAGAAACTATGTCAGAGTGCCTTAAAGGCAAAAGAGTTGCAATGAGATCAAATAAAAATAATAACATTCAATACCAATGCATTAAATCAATGGCAGAACTTGAAAGCAACATTGATGGAAGCAAAAGTATAAAAAAATTAATACTAGAATAATTGTCTTTTTTGTTTTATATCTCTTTGTAGGAAAGTATGGTATGAACCAGGAGGTATTATGAAACTATGAAAAAAGGACTTTATGCAAATATAAATGCCAGAAGAAAAGCTGGTAAAAGTAGATCAAAATCTAAATCAACAATATCTAAAAAAGCTTATAAAAATATGAGAAAGGGATTTCCTAAATGAAAACTAAAAAAGAAAAGAAAATAGCTAAGGTAATGAGAGAATATAAAAAAGGAAAATTACCTATTGGAAAATCTAAGAAAAAAGTTAAATCTAGAAAACAAGCAATAGCTATTGCTCTTTCAGAAGCAGGTAAAAAGAAAAAACGTGCTTAATAGAAAAGGATTTAAAAACACTATGACTAAACCAAATAAGAAAAAAGTAAAAAAACAATATTTAGCTGGAACGTCAGGTGCATTGAGAGCAAAAAGAAAAGCTGCGTTAAAAAGATTGAATAAAGATAATAAAGGTTCAGGAGTTTTACCAGGAGATAAAAAAGGTGGAAAATTTGTAGGATCAAAAAAGAAAAGTAAACATAATAAAAAATTTAAGGAGATGTATGGCTAAAGCAAAAGGATCAAGTACTGCAACTGCAATAAGAAATAAAGCAAAAAAAGCTGGTGTATCACCAAGTAAAGTAAGAGCTATTTATAATAGAGGACTAGCTGCATATAGAACTAGCGGTCATAGAAAAGGTGTTAGTCCACAAGCATGGGCTATGGCTAGAGTTAATTCAGCATTAACAGGCGGTAAAGCAGCTAAAGTTGATAGCGATATATTAAAAGGTAAAAGAGATAAAAACAGAAGAGCAGATGGTCGTAAAAAGAAACCTAAAAAGAGAACAGCTTAATGGCATTAGAAGTAAAACTTGAAAAAAAAAAATTAGAATATACGAATGAAGACGGACAAAAGGTTCGTGTAGATGTAGACCAAGATTTAACAGAAAAAGAAGAAGAAGCTTTTGAATCAAATCATTATGCTAACTTAGCAGAAGAATTAGATAATCAAGAAGTTTTAGGTATTGGTAAATCTTTAATTAAAGCATACGAAGATGATAAAGCTTCTAGAAAAGATTGGGAAGATCAATATTCTAAAGGTTTAAAAATGTTAGGAGTAGTTGTCGAAGATAGACAAGATCCTTTCCCGGGAGCTTCAGGTGTTCATCATCCATTGATGTCAGAAGCAGCAACTCAATTTCAAGCAAGAGCTATTGCAGAAATGTTTCCAGCAGGTGGTCCTGTTAAAACACAAATAGTTGGAAAACAATCTGATAAAAAAATAGAACAAGCTCAACGTGTTCAAGATTTTATGAATTATCAAGTTACTAATCAAATAACAGATTATTTTAATGAACTTGATCAAATGTTATTTTATTTAGCTTTAGCAGGTTCAGCATTTAAGAAAATATATTTTGATAATTCTTTAGATAGAATTTGTTCAAAATTTGTACCTGCAGATCAGTTTGTTATTTCATATGAAAATACAGATTTAGAAACTGCAGAACGATATACTCAAGTAATGAAACTTACAACTAATGAAATTAAAAGAAGACAAGTAGAAGGATTTTATAGAGATGTTCCAATAACTCAAAATCAAGGAGGTCAAAACTCCTCTGATTTAGTAGAATCAACAATGCAAAAATTAGAAGGTATGTCAACTTCTATGTCAGATAAAATTCATACTGTATTAGAAATACATGCAGATTTAGATTTAGGAGAAGATGAATCAGGTTTAGCTCTTCCTTATATTGTAACTGTAGATTATGAATCAGGTCAAACTTTAGCAATAAGAAGAAACTGGAAAGAAGACGATCCATTAAAAAGAAAAAGAACTTATTTTATACACTATAAATATCTTCCTGGCTTAGGCTTCTATGGCTTTGGCCTTATACAAATGATCGGCGGTTTGCAACACGCTAGTACAGGAGCACTTCGTGCTTTATTAGATTCAGCTGCCTTTGCTAATCTCAATGGTGGATTCAAAGCCAAAGGAGCTAGAATAGAAGGTGGAGATATTACAGTCTCACCTGGTGAATGGGTCGATGTCGAAGCATATGGTGATGATCTGCGAAAGAGTTTTATCCCTCTTCCTTTCAAAGAACCATCGCCTACACTACTTCAATTGTTAGGTGTTTTAACTGAGTCAGGGAGACGTTTTGCAAGTATAGCAGATGCTATGGTAGGTCAATCTGCAGGTTCTGGTCCAGTAGGTACTACAATTGCTCTTATAGAACAAGGTTCAAAAGTATTTTCTGCAATTCATAAAAGATTACATCAAGCTCAAGGTAGAGAATTTAAATTAATATATGAATTAAATGGAGAATATTTAGACGATGAATATCCTTATGATGTTATAGGTGAAAGAAAAACTATTAGAAGAAAAGATTTTGATCAAGCAGTAGATGTAGTACCTGTAAGTGATCCAAATATATTTTCTCAAGCTCAAAGAATTGCATTAGCTCAAACTGGATTACAGTTAGCACAACAAGCACCAAATATAATTGATACTAAAGAAGCTTACAGAAGATTTTTACAATCTTTAAATATTCCAGATTATCAAGATTTAATTATACAAGATGAAGAAACACCTAGACGAGATCCTGTTTCTGAAAATATGGCTTTATTAAATGGTAAACCTATTAAAGTTTTTGAAGATCAAGATCACGCTGCACACATTGCAGTTCACCAACAATTTATGATGGATCCTAGATTTGGTGGTAATCCACAAGCTAAAGAAGTTTTATATCCATTAATGATGGCTCATTTAGGTCAACACATGGCTTATTTATATCAACAACAAATGCAAGCTCAAGTACCTCAAGGTGTTCCAACATCTTCAGGAGAAATTAATAAAGAATTAAGAGATGAAGATACTACTGAAGTTTCAGTAGAACAAGAAAACAGAATTGCTGTTGCAGCTGCACAAGCAGCACAAGGTTTAATGGGAAGTATGCCACCAAGTCCTGAACAACAAAAACAACAAATGGAAATGGCAAAAGACCAAGCTAGTTTACAATTAAAAGCAGAAGAGCTTAATATAAGAAAAGCTAGATTTGCTGAAGGAGTAAAAGATAAGGAAAGAACTCAAGCTAGAAAAGATGCTGAAACTAAAGCTAAGATAGTTGAAACAGCTTCTAGAGTTGCAAAAAGTAGTTAGTAATGGCTGATCCTAAAAAAGGCACAGGAAAAAAACCTAAAGGTTCTGGTAGAAGACTTTATACTGACGAAAATCCTAAAGATACAGTTGGAATTAAATTTGCTACACCTACAGATGCAAGAAAAACTGTTTCGAAAGTAAAAAAAATTAAAAAACCATATGCTAGAAAAATCCAAATTTTAACAGTTGGAGAACAAAGGGCTAAAGTAATGGGTAAGACAAAAGTTGCTTCAATATTTAAGAAGGGAAAGGAATCCATTAGAAAAAAACATGGCAGTAAAACCAGAAGAAATTAGAAAAGCTAAAAAGTTTTTAGAAAATAAAAAATTATCAATTAAAACAGTTAAGCCTAGAATATTTGCTCAAGTTGCTCATAAAGCAAATGTTAACTTTGAAAAATTGCTTAATGTAATTATGAAAGAAGTAAATGGAAAGATTAGTAATAGCAATAAAAAAGAAGATTAAAGAATACGATACAGATTTAGGTAAAAATTTGTTGTCTAGAAGTGTAGATAAAATTGAAGACTTTAAAAAAATACAAGGAATGTCAGAAGGATTAAATAAAGCATTAGAAATAATTGACGAAACTACTCAAAAATACAAGGAAGGAGATATAGATGATTAGTCAAGAAATATGGGCAACTGATAATGATGTGCCTACACCAGAAAAAATACCACAACCAGTAGGTTATAGAATTTTAATTAGACCTAGAGGTGTTGTTGAAAAAACAAAAGGAGGAATTTATTTAACTGATACAAATAAAGAACAACAAAGTTATTTAAATTCTGTAGGACAAGTTATTGCTTTAGGACCAGAGTGTTATAGCGATAGAAAAGCGCCTTGGTGTAAAGTTGGAGATTGGGTTGTATTCGGAAGATATGCCGGTGCTAAAATTTCTGTACAGAATGTCAAAATGGTGTTAATTAATGATGATGAGGTTATTGCTACATTAGAAAACCCTGAAGTAATAGCTCATCAATTATAATATACGTTAGAAAACCTAACGACAACATAGGAGATAACTATGATCGAAGAAAAAAATAACGAGAAAGAGTTAGAAGTAAAGCTTGAAGAAAATCAATCTGAAAAAGAAATAGAGATTCCTAAGAATCCTATTGATGATTTAGTTGAAAAAGCTGAAATTGAAGAAAAAGAGAAAGAAAATGATAAGACATTTGAAAATGAAAGAGAAATTAAACTTGAAGAAAAGAAAAAAGTACCTGAATATTCAAATGATATGCCATATTCTGAAAAGGTTCGTAAAAGAATTGCAAAAGAAGTGGCTAAAAGAGCAGAAGCAGAACAAAAAGCTGTAGAGTTAGAGCAAAGATTAGCAACTTTAGAGAAAAAAACTTTTGATATTGCTAGTAAAAGCTTAAAAAATAACTATACAACTGTTTCTGCAGAACTTAAATCAGCAATTGAAGAAGGTAATACTGACAAACAAGTAGAACTTTATGAAAAAATGGCTGATATAAGAGGACAAATGACTAAAACAGAAGAATTATCTTCTGAAGTACCTAAAGTTGAAAAAAAACAACCACAAACTCCACCTTTAGCAGCAGATTGGGTTAAAGATAATCGAGAATGGTTCAATAAACCTGGTTTTAGAAAAGAAACTGCAATGGCTTATGGCATAGATGCAGAACTTACTGAAGAAGGTTGGGATGTTAACGATCCAGAATATTATACTGAGATGGATAAAAGATTAAAAACATCCGGGTTGTCTTATTTCAATAAAAGTCAAGAAGACACTGTCCAAACTGACAAAAATGTAGTACAAAAAAACAACAGAGTGCAATCTCCTGTAGCTGGAGTTTCTCGTAAAAAAGGAACAGACAGTAATAGAGTTAAGCTAACTCAAGACGATATCAGAACAGCACAAACTTTTGGTATCGACATTAATGATGAAGCGGCACTAAAGCGGTTTGCTAAAGAAGTAAAAACCTTTAGCAGCAATACGTGAAGGTAAAGGAGCACGACTATGAGTAATAAAATAAACAACGAAACTAGAGCTGAAAAAGCAAAGGTTTCACAATGGCGCCCTAGTAATTTATTGGAGGCTCCTGAAGCTAGACCTGGTTACAAACAGAGATGGATTGCAACTATGGTTT
>Ga0160423_10004962_pt1 | contig 10898 bp, 6 predicted proteins | sample CRUFie14St8metaG_FD_108191 | JGI IMG/M metagenome (GOLD analysis project Ga0160423, IMG submission 108191) | Marine microbial communities from the Costa Rica Dome - CRUD Field 142mm St8 metaG | ecosystem: Environmental > Aquatic > Marine > Oceanic > Photic zone | place: Costa Rica: the Eastern... | reverse complement strand
TTGGCTCCTCTGTCTTTGGCTCCTCTGTCTTTGGCTCCTCTGTCTTTGGCTCCTCTGTCTTTGGCTCCTCTGCCGTCTTTCCATCGTTTTTCTCTTCCTTCTTATCGTCGGAGCCATTCTCTTCCTCGTCTTCCTTTTTTTCGGCCGGGTTACCGTCGGGGAACGCGGTTTCAAATTCACCACTGATGCGCACGACGAGATCGTAGCCTCTGTCCTCTGAAATTAAACCCTTGGTGAGCGTTTGAGGATTCTGGAAGGATGCCTTGACCCTGCTGTCAGGAACAAAGCCGCTGCGGTCCGAGCTTTTCAAGATGCGGGAAATTTCGAGTCCTTTCGCTTCGATGGAAGTGAAGGCGCCCGGCGCAAGGAAGACCAGGTTTTGAATGGATGCCAGAGTGATGTCATCCTGAATGGACATGTCTTCCTTGTTGTAAACGGAGAAGAAGGGGTTGTTTGCGGAAAATTTTGGGTCGAATAGGACTTCCGATCCGCTCGTGACAATGCCGTGCTTCTCAAATAGCCGAGGCAGTGTCGATACCGTTGGAGTGCCACCTTGGGGAGGCATCCCGGGAAACTGCGGTTGTTGAGCAGTCTGCTGGGCCGCGAGGGAGAGGGAGTCAATACAAGCGATCACGTTTCCACCGCGAAGCAGGTATTGGTCGAGGGCAAACTCCGCTTCCGGAGTGATCCCTGCTGGGTGAACCACAAGGACGATCGGAATACGCTCAGGGTCGAGGTAATCTGGAGCGTCGCCCCACTCGTTGTCTTCGTAGATCGTGGGGAGGTTTTCCACGACACTCATGCCGAGATCGGCCAGCTCACGGGAGTTTTTAAGTTCGCTGTAAATAGCCTGACCCCTCCGGCTTTCGCCGCCCGTGCTGAGGTTGAGCGGCGTTACGAGTCCGATGACCGGGCGATTGCGGACGGTCACTTCGGCGATGGCGCTGATGATGTCGTACTCGAGCTGGGTTTCGGATTCCGGATTGAAGAAGGGAATAACTTTCTTTTTATCCAGGGAGCTAATGGAGGCTCCGAAAAAGAGGCGTCCTGTTTCACCAACCTGTGTGATGTTAATTTCATCTACGATAGCGGCGTCTTCCTCATCGGTATTTGCCTGCGGATCAATGAAGTTTAGCGTGATGTTTTTGTTTTTGGCTAAGCCTGTGATTTCTTCGAGGAAGTTATCTACTCGTGGGATGTAGCGTTTGATATCGGCCGAGGCTCCCTCGATGTCCCGTGTCACGTAGTAGTTGATTGTGACGGGATCTTCGAGTTCGCCGAGGATGGACTTGGTACCTTCGGTAAGGGTGAAGCGGTCATCTTCGGTGAGGTCGATATTTTTCCGGCCGATGGTGGTATCACTAACAATTTCGGTGAAGAAGAAGACCAGGGCGGCGAGCACGGCAGTGCCAACGGCTGCCCGGGCGATGCGATTTTCCGTATGCATAGAGAAGGCTGCTAATCCGACGACGAGTGCAGTCCAACGGATTGATTCGAGGGATTCGACGGCAAAGGAGAGGAGGAGCAGGAAAAGTCCGATGCCAGCGATGGCGAGGAGAGCAGGTTTGAGAGCTTTCATTGGTCTAATATTGAGTAAGAGGAATTAAGCACGCTGTGATTTTAGAACGAGGTTGGTGCCAACCAGGCAGACCGAAATTAGTCCGATGAAGTAGATTAAACTTGGCAGGCGAATGAGGCCACGGGTGGCGTCGAGGAAGTGAGAGTAGACTCCGAGGGTCGAGAGCAGATTGACAGTCTCGGCGGAACCGGAGCGCCGGATTTCATTGATAACAGGATCAATTCCGCAGAAGGTGAGAATAAAGCAGATCGCCACTGAGACGATGAGTGCCACAACTTGGTCGCGGGTGAAGGCGGAGACCAGGGAGCTGATGGCAAGGAAGGTGCAGCATACGATGAAGCTACCCAGATATCCGGAGAAGATCGTCCAGTTATCGGGATCGCCCAGCCAGTTAACTGAGACAACGATTGGGAAGGTAAGAGCGAGTGCGAGGAGCCAGACGAAGGCCGAGGCAAAGAACTTGCCTAGAATGGCGCTACCCATGGAAACGGGCATGGTTCCGAGGAGTTCGATGGTGCCCGTGCGATGCTCATCTGACCAAAGACGCATTGTCACGGCGGGAGCGAGGATCATAAGGAGGAGAGGATGCCACCAGAAGAAAGAGTAGCTTAGACTGGCGTCTTCATAGCGCCAGAAGCTTCCGAAGGTGAATGCCAAACCGATGGAGAGAAGTCCGAAGATAACAATAACGGCGTAGGCAGTTAACTGGGTAAAGTAGCTTGTCAGCTCACGTTTAATAATAGTCCAGGTATTCATAATGAGTTTCTTAAGTAGTGAATTAAGCTGCAGATGATTCCTGCCTGGTGACTTTGCGGAAAAGCTCTGAAAGGGAACCTCCACCTTGTTTTTCTAATTCATCAGGAGTGCCATCAGCAACGATGTTTCCTTGGTCAACAATGACGGCGCGGGTGCAGGCGGCGGAGACTTCTTCCAAAATGTGAGTGGAAAAAAGAATAGCGCGATCTTCTCCAAGGCGCTTGATTAATTTACGCACCTCGGATTTCTGGTTGGGGTCGAGTCCGTCGGTCGGTTCGTCGAGAACGAGAACCTCGGGGTTGTGGAGAAGGGATTGCGCGAGGCAGGTCCGGTGACGATATCCCTTGGAGAGGGTGTCGATGGACTGGCTGGCGACGGTTTCGAGAAAGCAGGTTTCGATCGCTTCTTCTACCGCGGCAGCTCTTGCGGCTCCTCTCAGTCCCCGCATGGAGGCGCAGAACTTCAGGAAGCTTTGAACGGTCATGTCGTTGTAGAGCGGAGCGGACTCGGGAAGGTAGCCGATCTTGCGCTTGGCCTCGGTTGGACTGCCAATCATGGAGATTCCGCAAATTTCGATTTCGCCGGCAGTAACAGGCAGGAAGCCGGTGACCATGCGCATCGTCGTCGATTTTCCTGCTCCGTTGGGCCCGAGGAAGCCAAGAACTTCACCCTTCTGCACCGAGAAGGAAAGGTTATCGACGGCAACCTTGTGGCCGAACTGTTTTTTAAGACCTTTTACTTCGATCATTGTTGAGTTTTTGGGTTTGTATTCAAGATGTAAGCGTCGTGCCGCTGGAAGTTGTCGAGGAATTTTGTTTTTTTCCAAAATTTTTCAAGTCGAAAGTTCATTGGCAACCTATGGCTAATCTGCGAGGAATTGAGTATGAAATTGCGAGCGGGAGTTGCAGGGGCTGGATCGATGGGAAGAAATCACGCCAGATGCTACTCGTTGATCGAAGAAGCTCGGTTAGAAGCAGTTTATGATGCTGATTTGAAACGTGCTAGAGAGATTGCAGAGGAGTTCGGGGCTCAAGCGGTGGATTCGCTGGAGGCGTTGGCCGAAGCTTGTGATTTGGCGAGCGTCGCCGTGCCAACGGTGGCCCATTTGTCTGTTGGGGGTCAATTAATGAGGCGGGGAGTTCACGTTTTGATGGAAAAACCGATCGCGCCCAATGTGGAGGAGGCCCAAGAATTAGTTAAATTGGCCGGGGAATTCGATCGCATCCTGCAAGTCGGACATATCGAGCGCTTCAATCCAGTGATGCGGGAGCTGGAGGCCAAACTGCATCAACCCAAGTTCATCGAGGCCCACCGTCTTTCGCCCTTCCCGAACCGGAGCATTGATATAGGGGTGGTCTTGGATCTCATGATTCACGATTTGGAAATCATTCTCCATCTGGTCAAGTCGCCGGTGGCAAGCATCGATGCGGTCGGGGTGCCCGTGCTCATGAAAAGTGAAGACATTGCCAATGCCCGCCTACGGTTTGAGAATGGCTGTGTCGCGAATGTCACGGCGAGTCGGATTAGTCCGGAACGACTTCGTAAAATTCGAGTCTTTCAAGACGACGGCTATCTTTCTCTTGATTATCAGGAGCAAGCCGGGGAAGTGTATTGGAAGGAAGACGGGGAGATCAGGAAAGCGCCAGTTGAAGTTGAGAAAGACGAACCCCTCAAGTTGGAACTCTCGGCTTTTATCGAGAGCGTGCGGGATGGCAAGACTCCGGCGGTGACCGGACAGCAGGGAACTGATGCCCTTGCTATTGCCTTTAAGATCACGGAGATGATCATGGCTTCCTGATTTCCAAATCTGAAAAGGTCGTGGGAATGTCGACGACGCGGAGGCCGATGGTTCCTTCTTGGTAGTCTTTATCGGTGTGAGTCAGGAGTTGGCTTCCGTTGAGGGAGATCGTGAATTCAGGCCCGATACCAGTGACGCTAAGTTGGTGTTTTTTTGAAACGTCGATGGGGAGGGTGACCCGTCTCAGCTCCTTCCAACCGGAGCCGTCCATTTTTCCGAGGAGGACGGAATTTTGGCTGGGTTTGACGCCGACGAAGTAACCGCGGTGGGCATCGTATCCGACGGAAGGGGCGGTGACGCGGAAGAGGAGGCCAGCGCCACGGCCCTTGCGATTGTTGTGGAAGTCGAGAGTGACTGAGGCGGTGAAGTCTTGGGGTGCTTGATCGTGGAGGACGATTTTTTCTCCGGAACGGTAGTCGTTAATAAGTTTGCTTTGTGGGGATCCCAAGCGAAGGCCGTCATCGGTGACCTGGTAGAACTGGTGGTGACCGTAGAAAGAGTGATCGGAACTCAGGTCGGAGTGGTAGGGCGGATTGAGTTGTGAGGTTTTCTCTCCGGCTGGTCGGGGGTGAACTTGGCCTGATTGGATTGGTCTCCCGAAGAGGGGGCGGCCGTCTCGGTGAAACTTGAAGGGCTGAACAAAAATGGCGCGTCGCCAGCCGGGTTTGGGATCGCGCTTGGCGTGAAAGATGTGCCACCATTCGGATCCGTCTGGTGACTTGACGAAACACGAATGACCGACGCCGAAGGTTTCCTCGGACGATTGGAAGATGCTCCCCTTGCGCTTTTTCCAGGATGCGGGATCGAGCGGATCGTCGCCGGTGAGTTCGAGTTGGCCGAGTTTGTAGCTGGACAACCAGGAGGCGCCGCAGGAATAGATGAGATAGGTATGTTTGCCATTTTTGAGAATTTGTGGCCCTTCATTCAGGCCGCGGCCGTTTGCGCCGCTTTCGGTTTTCTCCCACGGATAATCGAGGTTGTCGCAAATTCGCACGCGTTTGCCGGCGAGCCTGGTGGGCGAGGCCATCTCGGCGATGTAGAGAAACTGGCGGTCGGTCTCGGGACCGTCCCAGCCAGACCAGAGCGCGTAGAGTTTGCCTTTGTGTTGGAGCGGAGTCATGTCGATGGCCCAGAGGTTTTGTGCTTCCGAGTCGCCGGTTTGAAATGGTCCGTGGAGTTCATAGCCGCCGAGAGGGTCCTCGGTTTTTGACTGGAGAACGTAGGCGAGGTGGTTTTTATTTTGGCCGTCGGAAGCGGCAAAGTAGATGTGCCACTTATCGTTGAGATAGTGGAGTTCAGGTGCCCAGACTTCTTTGGAGTAGGGACCGGATTCCGGAGCCTGCCAGACGAGATGTTTTTGACCGAAGGAGGTCAGGTTCTTGCTTGTGTGAATTGAGATGCCGCGATTGCCTTCGGAGAAACACCAAAGGTAGCGGTCGTTGTTGGGATCGCGAATGACCCAAGGATCGGCACCTTCACCGATGGGGTTGACGAAGTGGTTGAGTGGAAGCGCACCGACTTTGGCGTAGTCGGGATGACTGGCGTCGACGGGCATTTGCTTATTCCAAGCTCGCAGGGCCTGGTCGAGTCGGGCGACAATTTTAGGATGCTTTCCGGCGAGGTTTTTTGATTCACCGGGATCGGCGGGGAGGTCGTAGAGTTGTGGAATGGAGCCGTCGTGGTTGACGAGGTATTTCCATTTGCCCTGCCGAACGGCGAGATCGGGGTTGTCTTCCTGGAACCCATGGCCAAATCCGGGGCGGTCGGGAGGACGCCGCCAAAAGATGGGAGCTTTTCGGGAGGCGGTGGATTTTCCGACGAGCGTTTGCGAGACGTCTTCGCCGTCGAGATCTTGGGAGGGCTTGGTTCCGGTAATCTGGTAAAGCGAGCGGTTGAGATCGATGGCGCTGAAGACGGAACTGTCGTTGGTGCTGCCTAATTTTTCTCTGGGCATGAGTCCGGGAGCCCAAACGACGAGGGGAGAGCGAATGCCGCCTTCATACATCCAGGTCTTGGCTCCGCGGAAAGGGCGGGAGGTTCCGGCACCAGGTTCATGGCCGTTGTCGGAGCAAACGGTGATGATGGTGTTGTCGCGGAGTTTGGGATCGTTGCGGACGCGATCGAAAAGGCGGGCGAGTTGTTCGTCCATGGAATCGAGAACACCATTGTAGAGTGCGCGTTTGCTGCCGCCCCATTTGTCAAGTGGCGGCCAGAACGGACCGTGGACATCGTCAGGCCAGAGATTGATGAAGAAGGGCTTCTCCTCAGCCTGGGATTTCTCCACAAAATTGAGGGCTTCGTCGATGAAGCCAGTGGTGATTTTCGATCGCTGCATCCAGATAAACCCTTCACCGAGACGTTCGGCATCCGCCCAGATTCGTCCCGTAATGGGGTCGCCGCCCCTTGGGTTGGGCTTCATCGTGAGCGGAAGAAGTTTGGGACCAATTCCCTCAAAATTGGTGAGTGATTCATCAAAGCCATAGGATTGAATGGTGGGGGCATCGGCGACATCGCGTTGCCCGCCCATATGCCATTTGCCGAAGTGGCCGGTGGCGTAGCCGTGGGCTTTGAGCTGTTTGGCCAGGGTAGGTGCCTTGGGATCAAGCCACTGGGCCATGCCGCGCCTCTTATTGTCACGACGATTGTTGAGGTAGGAAGTAATGCGATAGCGATGCGGGTATTGCCCCGTGGTGAGTGCGACGCGGGAGGGTGAGCAAATGGGAGAGTTGACGTAGAAATTGGTGAACTTGATTCCCTCGGCAGCGAGACGGTCGATATGCTGGGTCCTCACCGTGCCTCCGAAGCAGGAGAAGTCGGAGTATCCCATGTCGTCGATGAAGACGACGATGACGTTTGGACGTTTGGCGGCGTGCAGAGAGCCGATGAGAAAGAGTGTGCAGAGGAAGAGCTTCATGAGAGGGAGTTTATAAAAGGTGGGGGCCGTTAGGCGAGTCCGGAGTGTGTGCTTGAGTCGGAGCGGAGAGGAATCTAAATTTTTGCATGGACGAATATTCGAAAGCAGAGGGCACAAAAGGCCCTCGTTGGAAATTTCTTTTTTGGTCTCAATTGGTTCTGGTTCTGCTGTGGTTTGGCTCGAGAAATATTCCCGGCCTCGAGGAGAAAGGCGCTGTTGGAGCGGTTGACCTCCTAATGGTCATGTTGGTTATCACAATAGCGATGATTTGGCTTCTCTTTTTGAGTAGGCTGAAATGGAGGGTCCGCTTAATCGGGGCTGGAGCGGCGCTGGGATTACTCGGTGGATTGGTGAAGATAGATGGACATACGGGGAGTTTTTTTCCTCAGTTTTCCTGGCGGTGGTCCAAGGATCCTGCGACTGAGATTCCCGAAATGACGGGCAAGGTGGCCGAGGAGGGAACGGTGATTGAGACTGAGGGTCTGGAGAACTTCCCTCGCTTTTTGGGTTCGAAGATGAAGAACTGGGTGTCGGACAGACTTATGCCCGATGGCTGGTATCAATCGGAACCGAGAGAACTGTGGCGTGCGAAGCTGGGGGAAGGATGGTCGGGCTTTTCGGTGGCGGGAGCTTATGCCTTTACCATGGAGCAGCTGGGAACGAACGAGACGACGATTTGCTATGAGTTGAGAACGGGGAAACCAGTTTGGGCTCATGAGGAAAATGTTCGTTTTGAGGAATCGATGGGTGACGACGGTCCGCGGTCGACTCCGACGATCATTGAGGGGAAAGTGTTTTCTCTTGGCGCAACGGGGATTTTAAATTGTCTCGATGCGAGGACCGGGAAAGTGATTTGGGGGAAGAATGTTCTCAAGGAGGTTGGGCAGAATGTTCCAACATGGGCGAAGAGTTGCAGTCCTTTGGTGGTTGATGGGAAAGTCATCGTGACTCTAGGGAGCGAGGCGGAAAAAAATCTTGCGGCCTGGGATGTGGCGTCGGGGGATATGGTGTGGAGATCCGGAGACTACAAATCATCCTATGCTTCACCAGTTGTTGCGACTCTGGCTGGGAGGCGGCAGATCGTTGCCATTCAACAGGACTCGGTGGGTGGATACGATGTAGCAAGTGGCGAAGAGATATGGTCCTTTCCGATTGGAACCCCGCAGAGTAATTGTGCGTCGCCACTCGTTGTTGGAGATACTGTCATCACGAGCAGTGGATACGGTTATGGAACACATCGGATTCAGATCAGTGCAGTCGATGGTGGCTTCGAGGCTACAGAGCTATGGTTTAGCAAAAAGTTGAAAGCCAAGTTTGCCGATATGGTGGTGAATGAGGGTTATCTGTATGGATTAAATGACGGCCGCCTCGTTTGTTTGGAGTTGAAGAGTGGTGACTTGAAATGGCGGGGTAGTAATTACGGACACGGCCAAGTCCTAGGGGTTGGGAATCACATGATCTTGCAAGGAGAGAGAGGGACGGTGTTTGTTCTCGAGATGACTCCGGAGGGTGAGAAGGTGACTCAAGAGGTGGAAGGCTTGGATCATCGGACGTGGAATCATCCGGCGCTGGCAGGGAGGATTCTTCTCGTTCGCAACGATCGGGAAGCGATCGCTTTTGAATTTTAAGTGAGGCTTGATCCTACTATTTTTTCGGTTCGGCTTCTAAGTTGAGTAGTTTGACTTTTCCAGCGAAGGTAAAGGGAGAGACATACTTGCCAACCGGTGATTCCGGGTCAGATTTAAGAGTCTGACCTTCATTCGGGTTTTGGGAAATATGCCCGAGTTTCTTGCCGGTGAAGGGTGGGCTGTCGGCGAGGCTTAGGATGTCGATGACGATGCGTCCTCGCGTGTTGAGCCCTGCCGAGATCGTAAATTCTTTTTTAGGTCGGTAATCCTCGATGATCAGGGTTTCGAGTATCTTGTTTCGGCGCACCGCGAAGTGAATCTTCCCATCTTTGATGTAGAGGGAATAGCCGTGGTGGTCACCTCCATGCGAAATGATGACGCCATCTGTTTGCTTGGGATCGGGGGTGACTTTTAAGGTGACTCCAAATGAGCGATTGATGATGTTGGGGTATTTTTTGTAGGTGGTCTTTTTTGAGGCCTTCCGCGTGAAAGGAGAATCGCGGGGAACTTTGCAGTTCTTGGCGACAGATTTTGGAAGGAGAGAGGCAAGGCGTTCACGAGCCGCTTGGTGGTCAGCGCGGGTAGCGAGGTTGTTGAATTCATGGGGGTCGGTTTCTAGATCATAGAGTTCTTCTAAACCATCGGCGTATTTGATGTAGCGATAGCGGTCGTCGGAGAGAGCATGAGACGGACTTTCCGATTCCATATCCTTGTTGAAAACAAAAGAGGTGAGGGATGGCTGTGATTTCGCAGTCGAGGGGGCTTTGAGTTGGGCGACCAGAGATATTCCCGTGCATTGCTCGGGAACCGGGACTCCGGATAGTTCACAGAGGGTGGGATAGATGTCGGTGAGAGTCGCAGGTTGGTTCGTAGATATTCCGTCCTTGGAAACCCCAGGGGCGTGAATAAAGAGCGGAGTGTTGGTGGTTTGATGCCAGAGCGCGAACTTTTCCCAGTTGGATTTCTCGCCGATGTGGAATCCGTGGTCGGTCCAAAGAACAATGATGGTATTGTCCCTCATTGGAGATGATTCAAGCGCGTCGAGGAGTCGTCCCAATTGGTGGTCCACATAGCTGACACTGGCGAGGTAACCTTGCATGAGAGGTTTCCATTGATCGTTGTCGGTGACCCACTTGTGCCAAGAAACCCGGTCAGCGGGACGGGCGTCGGAGAGGTCATTTTGGATGTCGGCAGGAAGTTGAACCTTATCGAGTGGATAGAGGTCAAAGTATTTTTGCGGGACTTCGAAAGGGATGTGTGGTCGGAAAAGTCCCACGGCGAGGAACTGTGGTTTGGCGGGTTGCTTTTTGAGTTTTTCGATCGCCCAATCAACGACGAGGTGATCCCCGTAAGTATCCTCGGCTTGTTGAAGGGGAGTTGCCCCGAAGAGAAAATTGCTCAGCGGGCGTCGTCCCTTGAGGCCATAGTTTTGGTTGTGAGGAAACTCTGGCCTCGGCCAGTCGGCGGAAATGGGGTCGAGAGGATCACCCCGGTATTCGTCCCAGGCCAAGGGATCATTCTGTGAGTCACCAGGAGTCCATTGCAGAGTGTGGAAGATTTTGCCCGCTCCTGCGCTGTGGTAGCCGTGATTGCTGAAGTGCCTCGAGAGAACAATCGCGTCGGAGAGAACAGGCGACTCGTGGCGCCATCGCGGACCATGTGCTCCGAAGAGGTTGCGATAAATCCCTGATTTGACGGGATGCACGCCCGTCATCACCGCCACGCGCGAAGGATGACAAGCTGGAGCGGCGCAATGGGCGTTGGTGAAGGTGACGGACTGTTTGGCGAGGCGATCGAAGTTGGGCGTGACGACCCCCGGGTGCTTGGCGAGAGGTGAGATGTAATTATTAAGATCGTCGACCGAGATGAAGAGGATATTCGGTTTTGCCTCCTTGCCTAATGCACCCAAGGGAAACACCAAGCATGGTAGAAGTTTCCTAAAGAGTGATCTCATAAGCAAAGATACTGCGACCTCTTGAGAAATTTGACAGGCCATTTGTTTGATGTGGCAGCTAGTGAGGGGAGAAATGGAGGACGGCTGGCTTGAACGCGAGGCTTGGACAAGGGGTTTGGGTGTGTCCCTCTGCGCAGGTTCCGAGAAAGTGGCGGCGATTGATTGTTAAAATTATTTAAGGTGTATGTCGCCGAAGTTGAGATACTGGTCCCAATCGTAGTTGGTGAGATCGTGTTTTCCGGATCTGATGTGGTAGCCGACGTGACCAG
>Ga0160423_10004961_pt1 | contig 10900 bp, 5 predicted proteins | sample CRUFie14St8metaG_FD_108191 | JGI IMG/M metagenome (GOLD analysis project Ga0160423, IMG submission 108191) | Marine microbial communities from the Costa Rica Dome - CRUD Field 142mm St8 metaG | ecosystem: Environmental > Aquatic > Marine > Oceanic > Photic zone | place: Costa Rica: the Eastern... | reverse complement strand
TGTTGATTCTAATAGAGTATATGTTCATTTAGGATTATGTACATGTCATGAGCAAACTCCTTTTGGTCCGGAAACAAGAAATTGTACAGACGCTACTCAAAATGAATTGTTTTGTACTACTCAAATCACCCCATTCCAGTCAAGGGTTTGGCAACATGTTGTTGGAAATTGGGGTACAACCCCACAAGATGACGGTGTAGGTTTGATGACATATGAAGGGGATAGTATTTGGTCTTTAGAATTTATAGTTGAAGACTACTTTTCAGATTTAAGTCTAGTTCAAGACACAGCTTTTGGAAACGATTCTTCAATTGCCTTTCAATCAGGTCTTATACCATATACTATTGGAGTAGTTTTTAGAAGTAAAGATGGTTTTTACTCAGGAAGAGATAATGGGTGTAATGATATATTTATAACAGGATTACAAAGCGGAAATCCTCAAGTTATACAAAGCACTGATCTAAGTATTTATGAGGCAATTACTTTAAACATGAATATTTTGAGTGTTGATGAAATAAATGATATTCGGTCGGTTAAGATTTATCCTAACCCAATCACCAATCACGCAAGTATTAGATTCTCATTACAAAATCATGAAAAGAATGTTGAGGTGAATATTTATAATATAATTGGAAAAAGAGTTTTTCAGTTATTTAACGGTGAAATGTATTCTGGAAATCATGAATTAAGGTGGGATGGAATGTTAAATAAAAAAGAACTTGCAAGTGGTAGCTATTTTCTTGAAATTAAAACAAAGACATCCTCAGTAAACAAGAAAATAATTATTAATTAATTATGAGGTTTTTTTTAGTTTTTACTTTAGCGTTATTTAATTTAAATACCTTTTGTCAAGTATTTTCTTGGCTTCCTGAATACCCTTCAATAAATGATACAGTAATCATAACATATAACCCCTCATTTGGAAATGGAGCGCTTATGAACACGAGTAATATTTATGCGCATACAGGAGTAATTAATAAATATTCTTCTAGCCATAAAGATTGGAAAAATGTTCCGATTGAATGGCATGAAGGAGGAGATTCTAGTATACAATTAACACAAATAGGCTCAAGCTTGTTTCAAATTAAATTTAAAATAAAATCATTTTATAATGTCACAAATCCCGACAAGGTAAGTCGGTTAAATTTCATATTTAGAAACGATAATGGATCTATTTCTGGAACTAATTTAGACGGAACAGAATTTTCTATTCCAATTTTTGAGGATCAAGATATAGTTCGCTTTACATCACCATTAGATTTTCCAATAATTAGAAGTTTTGGAGAGGATATTAATGTTAAAATATTTTCAAAACAAAATGGGATGATTAATCTGTTTCACAATGGTCAGTTAGTTGCTCAAAATTATGGAGATTCTCTATCATTTAACTTTGTTACTCAAACATATGGAAAGAATTTTTTCCACTACGAAATGCAATCATTAGGAAACACTTATATTGATTCATTTTTTTACATTGTGGAACAACCACAAATCATTGCTGAACCTCCTCAAAATACTTTAAATGGAATTAATTATATAAATGACAGTACAATAGTTCTAGTGTTAGAGGCGCCATTTAAGGATTTTGTTTACGTAATTGGAGATTGGAATAGTTGGGAGCTAGACCCAAGTTTTAAAATGAATAAATCAATAAATGGAGAAAAGTATTGGTTAGAAATAAATAATTTAACACCAAATATAGAATATAGATTTCAATATTTTGTAGATGCTGAAATTAAAATTGCTGATCCATACTCTAGAAAGATTATTTCTGAATACGATCAGTTTATACCTAATTCTATATATCCTGGACTAATTTCCTACCCAAATAAAACAACGCATGCGGTTTCAGTAGTTGAAACAAATAAACAAGAATATGTTTGGAAGAACAACAATTTTGTGAAACCAGACAATAGAGATTTAGTTATTTATGAATTATTAATTCGTGATTTTTCTTTTAGATCTGACTATCAAACAGTAATTGACTCATTACCTCATTTAAAATCACTAGGGATCAACGCTATAGAATTGATGCCAATAATAGAATTTGACGGATTACTTTCTTGGGGGTATGCTCCAACATATTTTTTTGCGGCTGAGAAATTTTATGGTCCAGAAGAATCACTAAAAGCTTTAATAGACTCCTGTCATTCAAACGGGATTGCTGTGATAATGGATATTGTATTTAATCATGCTTTTCAACCAAATCCATGGTTACGCTTATATTACGACAAGGCTAGAGACATGGCTACCAATCAAAGCCCTTGGTTTAATACGGAAGCTAAACACCCATTTAATGTTGGGTATGATTTTAATCATTCATCTCCATTAGTACATAATATGATTGATAGTGTATTAGACTACTGGACTTCAGAATTTAAGTTCGACGGTTATAGATTTGATTTATCAAAAGGGTTTACTCAATTTAATTCTCTTGGAAATGTAGCCTTATGGAGTAATTATGATTTGGATAGGATTAATAATATTAAAAGAATAACAACAAATTTATGGAACAAACATCCAGGTACGTATGTTATTTTAGAACATTTTGCAGATAACTCTGAGGAACTTGAGTTGTCTTCCCACGGTTGTATGCTTTGGGGTAAAGCACATAGCCAATATAATGAGTCTACAATGGGATATGTAGGAAATGGAGGCGATGATTTTGAATGGCACGTATCCAAAAATGAACGTGGATGGACATTTCATAATTTAGTTGGATTTATGGAAAGTCATGATGAAGAAAGATTAATGTATAACAATCTTTTATACGCTAATGCTACCCCAACATATGATATTAAAACAAAAATCAATTCATTAAAAAGAATGGGTCAGGCCGCTGCTTTCTTTTTTACAGTTCCAGGGCCTAAAATGATGTGGCAATTTGGAGAGTTTGGCTATGATTATTCGATTAATTTCCCATCAAATACAGAAGAGTCTAGAACATCTCCTAAACCTGTTAAATGGGACTATAAAGAAGAGTATTATAGATATAATTTATTTTTAGAGTATGCAGCTTTGATTAGATTAAAAACAAATTATTCAGCATTTAGAACTTCCAACTATAGAATGGAAACATGGGGTACCCAAAAACAAATATATATCGACGATTCTCAGATGAATGCCACAATAATTGGTAATTTTAATGTTGTTGGTGAAGATACTTACACAGGATTTCAGCATACAGGAATGTGGTATGATTATATAACAGGGGATAGTATAGATGTTTCCAATGTAAATATGACAATTTATTTAAATCCAGGAGAATGGAGGATATTTACAGACCAATTACTTGAAAAACCTGACATGACTAATCCTATTGATACATCAACGGTATTATCGACAAAAACAAATGTTAGTCAACAATATTTAGTATTTCCAAATCCATTTAAGCAAAAAGTTACAATTTCATTTGAATGTGATGGTTTCGCAGAATTAGAGATATTTGATGGCTTAGGTAAAAAAATATATACAGATACAAAATACTGTATCAGTTCTAAAAATAATTTTATTTGGAATGGAAAATCTAGCAATGGTCAAGATATTAATAGCCAATATTACTTTTTTTCTATTAAAACCAACAAAGATGTTATTAAGGGGAAAATATGTTCATTTTAAATGATTAAAGGATTAATTTTTGATCTAGACGGAGTTATCGTAGATACGGCTCATTATCATTACTTATCTTGGAGGGAAATATCAAGAGATTTAAATATTGATTTTACTATAAAAGACAATGAAAATTTAAAAGGAGTTAGTAGGATTGACTCTTTAAATTATATTTTAAAATTAGGAAGTCTCTCTTTTAATACAGAAGAAAAAAACAATTTGTTAGATAAAAAAAATAATATATATAAACACTCAATTAGTTCTTTGGGAAAAAAAAATATTTTAAAAGGAGTAGAAAAAATATTGTCAAAAGCTAAGGAAAAAAAAATGCTTTTAGCTGTAGGTTCTTCCTCAAAAAATGCTAAAATGATTGTAGAAAAACTTAATTTAACACATTTATTTCAAGCTGTTGTAGATGGAACAATGGTAAAAAAAACAAAGCCCGATCCCGAAGTCTTTTTAAAAGCAGCAAAGAAAATGAATTTAAAATCTAGTGAATGTATAGTTTTTGAAGATGCTGAAAGTGGAGTGATAGCGGCAAAAAAAGGAGGTTTTCATGTAGTTTCTGTTGGAAATATAAATATCCGTAATATTGGCGATGTATATGTAGAAAGTTTGGAAGATTTTAATTTAGATTATTATGCAAAATATTTTTGATATTGATGAGTGGAAAATAATTGAAACTAACTTTGACCCCAAAAAACAATTAGCAGCCGAAAGCATATTTAGTATTGGCAATGGGGCTTTTGGTCAAAGAGCAAATTTTGAAGAAAGCTATACTGGTGAAAGTTTACAAGGGTCATATGTTGGAGGTGTTTATTACCCAGATAAAACGAGAGTTGGTTGGTGGAAGAATGGTTATCCAGAGTATTTTGCAAAAGTTTTAAATTCATGTAATTGGATAGGTATAGATATTGAAGTTGACAGTGAAAAGCTTGATTTAGCCACTATTCAAGTTAAACACTTCTATAGAGAGTTAGATATGCGTAATGGCACATTGACTAGAAAATTTACATGTGAATTAAAAAACGGAAAAATTATTCAAATAAAATCGACTAGATTTTGTTCTATGAACGATGACGAAATAGGAGCTATCTCTTATTCTATTAAACCAATTAATTTTAGTGGTAATGTTACTTTTATCCCATATTTAGACTTTAATGTAAGAAATTCTGATTCAAATTACAATGAGTTTTTTTGGAAAGAAACTAACAAAAAATCAAGCACAAGTGAAAGTTTTATTTCGGCAGTTACAAAGAAGTCAGATTTTAATGTTGTCGTAGCATTTAATTATACGATTTCTAAAGATGGGGAACCCTTAAATGTCAATTCTACTAAGTTAGAAAATAAACTTTATGTGGCTAATAAATTTGAAGTTTTGATTGAGCAAGGATCTGAATATATTCTTGAAAAATATGTAACGGTTATCTCTAGTTTAAATCACGAAAAAGATTTAGAGTCTATAGCAGTTAACAAAGCTATTCAATCAAAAAAAAATACTTTTCATAAATTATTAAATAATCATATTAAATCATGGCATTCAATTTGGGACAATGCTGATGTAAAGATTGAAGGAGATTTAAAATCTCAACAAGCAATAAGGTTTAATATATTTCAATTATACCAAACTTATACAGGAAATAACGCAAAATTAAACATTGGTCCCAAAGGATTTACAGGTGAAAAATACGGAGGAGCTACTTATTGGGATACTGAAGCATTTTGTTTGCCATTTTTTTTAAAAACATCACCAAAAAAAGTTGCGAAACAATTATTAATTTACAGATATAATCATTTAAAAAAAGCAATTTTAAATGCTGAAAAGCTAGGCTTTCATAGTGGAGCGGCTTTATATCCCATGGTGACAATGAATGGGGAAGAATGTCATAATGAATGGGAAATTACATTTGAAGAGATACACAGAAATGGTGCTATTGCATTTGCAATATTTAATTATATAAGACATACAAATGATAAAGATTACTTATTAAAGTACGGAAGAAAAGTGCTAATAGCTATTGCTAGATTTTGGGTGCAAAGAGTAAACTGGTCTAACAAAAAAAATAAATATGTAATATTAGGCGTAACAGGTCCAAATGAGTATGAAAATAATGTAAACAACAATTGGTATACTAATTATGTTGCAAGATGGTGCATCTTATATGCATTAAAAACAGATAATGAATTAGGAAAAAATCACGGCTCTCTTATTTCTAAAGAGGAAGAATCAAAATGGCAAGACATTTCTGAAAAAATGTACTTACCTAAAATTAATAATTCAAATATATTTTTACAAAATGATGGCTTTTTAGATAAAGAGTTTGTTAAAGCAGAACAATTATCTAACAATGATCGGCCAATAAATCAAAATTGGTCATGGGATAAAATCCTCAGATCGGTGTTCATTAAGCAAGCAGATGTTTTGCAGGGACTATATTTTTTTGAAGAACATTTTGATATTCAAACTATAAAAGAAAATATTGAGTTTTATGAACCATACACAGTTCATGAATCATCATTGTCGGCTTGTATTCATTCAATCTTATATTCATTAGTCAAAGAAGAAGAACAAGCTTATAAAATGTTTTTACAGACTGTAAGATTAGATTTAGATGATTATAATAAAGAAGTTGATGAAGGATTACACATTACAAGTATGCCTGGTTCGTGGCTATCAATTGTGGAAGGATTTGCTGGTTTAAGAATCAGAAATAACAAATTATTTCTTAATCCTACTTTGCCTAATAAATGGAAATCTTATAGTTTTAATATTATCTTTAATGATCAAATAGTGAATTTTGATATTAGAAATGATAAGATTTTAATTTATAATAAAGGTGGAAATTCAATTGATCTGTCTATTAATGGCCGTGATATTCAGATACTAGAGAATAATAAAATTAAAATTGAATGTTAAGATATATATTTATAATCATTTTTTTTTCTAGTTGTTTGCAACATAGTAATAATCAAAAAAAATATGATCTTTTTCTCCCAATTAATTTAAATATTGATACAACTAAAGTTTTTTTAAATGATTTTGTAATCAACGAGAATATCGATTCTGTCACTTCAGAAACAAATTTTTTATATTTTAAAGATAAGCAAGTTGTATATATATTAACTGATGATAAAACACCATTTTTATCTGTTTTAACTTTATGGTCGGATAATAAAAAGTATGATATTTTATTACGAAAAAATCAAAAGAAAAAAGTGGATTTTGTATTTGATCCAAAAGGGAAAGTTTTTGATAAGGTTCACATTTCTGGAGACTTTAATAATTGGAGTCAAGATCAAACTCAATTATCATTAAAAGAAGGAATTTGGAAAACACAAGAGTATATTAACCCAGGTAAGTATCAGTATCAATTAATTCTGGATGGACAGTGGGTTTTAGACTCAGATAATCCTTCAAAAGCATTAAATTCAAACGGACAATATAACTCTCTTTTGACTGTTGAGGAAAAGTTAGGATCTTTACCAAAATTGTCATTTAAAATAGAGAAAGAAAAAATTCAACTTTTCAATAAGAATACAGACAAGATATTAGTTTTTTATAATAATACTCAAATTCCGTACACAGATTTTATTAAAATACCTTCAGAGTCAATTAATCAAGAAAGATCATACATTAGAGTATTTAGTTTTAATCAATATGCAGAGAGTAATTCCTTATTAATTCCTTTACAACATGGGAAGGTAGTTGAAAAGGCGTCTGATTTTAATTCAAAAGATAAATATTCTCAAGTTCTATATTTTATTTTAGTAGATCGATTTTTTAATGGCAATTTTAAAATTGACAAGCCTATTCAAGATCCTGAAGTTCATTCAAAAGCAAATTATTACGGAGGAGATTTAGAGGGAGTTTACAAAAAGTTAGAAGAAGGATATTTTACTAAATTAGGTGTTAATACAATTTGGTTATCACCAATTACTCAGAATCCAGAATATGCAGAAATTGAATATCCGTTTCCACATAGAAAATATTCTGGATATCATGGTTATTGGCCAGTTTCATGTACTGAGATAGACAAACGTTTCGGAGACAAAAAAACTTTAAAGAAACTAGTAAAATTAGCACATGATAAAAATATACAAGTATTATTAGATTTTGTTTCTAATCATGTTCACAAAGACAATCCAGTAATAACAAAACATCCTGATTGGGCTACTGATTTGATTTTAGAAAATGGAGAAGAAAATATAAGAATTTGGGATCAACATAGACTAACCACTTGGTTTGATAGATTTTTACCAACGATTGACTACAGTATTGAAGAGGCGGTTGAATTAATGACAGATTCGGCACTTTTTATGATTGAAGAATATAATTTAGATGGATTTAGACATGATGCTACTAAGCATATACCAACATTATTTTGGAGAACATTAACCAATAAAATTAAAACTAAATTTCCTAACAAATTAATTTATCAGATTGGTGAAACCTTTGGAAGTAGAGAATTAATAGGAAGCTATGTACAAACTGGTCAGCTTGATGGACAATTTGATTTTAATTTATATTTTGATGCTAGAAGGATTTTTGCATTGGATGAAGAATCGTTTAGAGATTTACACTATTCACTTGAACAAAGTTTTAAATATTATGGAAATCATTCCTTAATGGGCAATATTACAGGAAATCATGATATTCCAAGGTTTATTTCATTTGCGAGCAAGGCGCTTTCATTTTCAGAGGATGAAAAAGAAGCAGGTTGGAATCGAAATATTAGTATTAAAGACACTATTGGTTATAATAAGCTAAAAATGTTAACAGCATTTATCACTACAATTCCAGGAGTGCCAGTTATTTACTATGGAGATGAAATAGGGATGGTAGGTGCTGGAGATCCTGATAATAGAAGGCCAATGGTTTTTGACATGCTTAATAATTATGAAATCAGTGTCAAAAATAATCTGATTTCATTATTAAACTTAAGGAATAAAAATATATCTCTTATTTATGGAGAATTTAATTTAATAAAAGTTTCTAATAATATTTTTATTTATGAAAGAACATTTCTTGATGATAATGTTGTTGTATGTTTTAATAAAGATCAAAAGCCAATAACTATTTATTTAGATAGGGATCTTAGTGTATATAAAACTCATTTTACATCAACAATTATAAATGATAGCATTACATTACCACCATATTCATTTGAAATTTTAACAAAAAATAATTATTAATATGAAAAACAGTTTAGTCTTATTTATGTTGCTTACGATATTCTCTTGTACTTCGAAAAAAGAGTATAAAAAAACAACTCCAGAATGGTCAAAAAATTCAATCATGTACGAAGTCAATATTCGTCAGTATACACCTGAAGGGACATTTAATAGTTTCTCTAAACACTTAGCAAGAATTAAAGATTTAGGGGTGGATATTATATGGTTCATGCCTATTCATCCAATTGGAGAAAAAAATAGAAAAGGAAGTTTAGGCAGTTATTATTCAGTGAAAGATTATAAGTCTGTTAATCCGGAATTTGGAACTATTGAAGACTTTAATAGATTAGTAGAAAAAATTCATCAAATGGGTATGAAAGTAATTATTGATTGGGTTGCTAATCATTCTTCATTTGATAATACATGGGTTGAAAACGGAAATCTTGATTGGTATTCTTTAGATTCTTTAGGACAACTACAACCTCCAATTGGTACTGACTGGTGGGATGTTGCAGATTTAAATTTTGATAATTATGATATGAGAAAAGAAATGATTGAGTGTATGAAGTATTGGCTGGTTGAATCAAATATTGATGGATTTAGATGTGATGTAGCTGACTGGGTACCATTAGATTTTTGGGAAGATTGTAGAAAAGAACTAGATGAGGTAAAAGATGTATTTATGTTAGCAGAAGCAGAAAATCCAAAGCTACATAATAATGCATTTGATATGACTTATGCATGGCATTTTCATTTTGTAATGAATGAAATTGCTAGTCAAAAAAAATCTGTACATCATATTATAGACTATTTAAATAATAAGGCTACTGATTTTCCAAATGATGCATATCGATTGCATTTCACTTCTAATCATGATGAAAACTCGTGGAAAGGTTATGCTGAAGAAAGATTAGGAGATGCTGTAAAAACATTTGCGGCACTTAGCGTAACAATTGAAGGGATGCCATTAATTTATAGTGGTCAAGAAGCATCACTTGATAAAAGACTTGAGTTTTTTGAAAAAGATACAATTTCTTGGGTTGATCTTAGCTTAAGTAGTTTTTATAAAACGTTATTTGAGTTAAAAAAGAATAATCCAGCACTTTGGAATGGTAATTATGGAGGAAAAGCTGAGGTGATTTCAAGTGTGAATGATAGTTTGTCTTTTGCATTTATAAGAGAAAAAAATAATAATAAAGTTCTTTCTATTTTTAATTTTTCTGATAAACCTGCTACTGTTGAATTGTCTTCAGATAATTTAAGAGGTTCATATAATTGTGTTTTTACTCAAAATAAAAAAGAATTTTCTGAAAAAGAAAATATAAGTTTATCCCCTTGGGAGTTTTTGATTTATACAAAATAATATAGATATGAATGAAAAGAAATTATTAGGCTTTTGGGAGATATGGAATATGAGTTTTGGATTTCTTGGAATACAATTTGGTTTTGCATTACAAGGAGGATTCATGACAAGAATATTTCAAACACTGGGCGCAGATAAAAGTGAGATACCTCTTTTATGGATTGCGGCTCCATTAACAGGTTTAGTTGTTCAACCTATTATTGGATACATGAGTGATAGAACATGGAGTAATAGATGGGGTAGAAGAAGACCTTATTTTTTAATTGGAGCAATTTTAAGTTCATTAGCATTATTTTTTGTTCCACATTCACCTGCATTATGGATTGCTGCTGGTTTTCTGTGGGTTTTGGATGCATCTATTAATATTTCAATGGAGCCTTTTAGAGCGCTGGTAGCTGACAAGTTAGATGAGTCACAAAGATCATATGGCTATGTAGTACAAACCCTAATAATTGGAATTGGTACTTGGATTGCATCTAATTTACCATGGGTAATTTCACTTTTAGGTATTAGTGATGCAGCTCCTTTAGGCGTAGTTCCTATGTCCGTCAAAATTGCTTTTGCGATTGGAGCAGGAGTTTTTTTTATAAGTATTTTATACACGGTTTTAACTACAGAAGAATATCCGCCAGATAATATTTCAGCATTCGAACTTGAGAAGCAAAAGAAAAATCAGTTGTTTAAAGAGATCTTTAATTACATTAAAAATATGCCAAAAACAATGAAGAAACTAGGCGTAATACAGTTTTTTAGTTG
>Ga0160423_10004960_pt1 | contig 10900 bp, 9 predicted proteins | sample CRUFie14St8metaG_FD_108191 | JGI IMG/M metagenome (GOLD analysis project Ga0160423, IMG submission 108191) | Marine microbial communities from the Costa Rica Dome - CRUD Field 142mm St8 metaG | ecosystem: Environmental > Aquatic > Marine > Oceanic > Photic zone | place: Costa Rica: the Eastern... | reverse complement strand
CCAAAACTTAAATCATATGATGTTTGGTTAGTTCATATATTGATGCCACGTAAGTTAGTTGATGATTTCAAAGATGAAGAAATTATGGTTGGAGATAGTTCAGTTAGTACAGAAGAAATAAATCAAGCATATGACACAGGTCTTGATGATGAAACAAATCAAAGGCAGGATATATAATGAAGTATGAACAAATAAAAGAAGGTTTGGTTTATGGTGATTTAGAAAAGTTGGTTCTACCTAAACTTTCTATCGCTGAATACGAACCAAAGACCGGTAACGAAGAAGATGTTATCGTTGTTGCTTTTTATGTTAAAGACGATAAGCCTGCACAAGATTTGGCATCTTTTATGGAGAAGGGTGCGACAGATATTTTAGATACAGAAGTATCACCAAATCCAGATGATGATGGAAATTACTTGGTATTCGTAGAAATAAAAAATGAAAATATTATGGATACTGTAATGAAGTTATTAGAAGATGTAAACAGAATTGTAAAAGTTGAAAGTTGGTCGTTTGCTTTTTACGAAGGTAAAACTATTGACGTAACACTTCAACAAATAGAAGGTTACACCAAGAAGTAATGGCAAAAGAACCTGCTTTGGAATTTGAAGGCAAGGTAATAGATGTATTACCAGGAAGATTTAAAGTAAAACTAGATAATGGTCATATAGTAGAAGGACTATTATCAGGTAAAATGAGAACAAATAATATTAAAGTCATTTTGCATGACAGAGTAAAAATTGAAATGACACCATATGACGTTACAAAGGGACGTATTACTTTTAGGTACAAATAATGTTTATATTTGCAAGAATTAAGAAATACTTTTTATTAGCAGGATTATTAGCGGCTGTTGGATTTGGTCTGTGGAAATATTATACACATACTCAAGAAACAATTCGTGTTTATGCGGAAAATGCCGCAAAAGCTGAAATGGCACAAGCAGAAACACAGGCGGCTCTAGAACAAACTATGAAAGATTTAGAGCAAGTTCAACAACAATTCAACCAAGTTTCAAAAGAATTTAAAGCGGCAGAAGGCCGTGTAAAAGGGCTAGAGAATAAACTAAAAGAACATGATTTAGCCTTCTTAGCAGAAAATAAACCGGGATTAGTCGAAAAAGTGATTGACAAAGGTAGTAAAGATATGCTAAGATGTTTAGAAATAGTAAGTGGGAGTCCACTTACAGAGGAAGAACTAAATGTTACTAAGAAAAGCAAAGCAAATACTCAGTGTCCTGACATTGCTAACCCTAACTATATTCCTAACTAGTTGCGGTTCGACAATTCCAAAATCAGTCACGTACACGCCTCAGCCTATCGACAAACCAGATTTGGTCCTACCAGATACTAAAACTCTAAACATGCGTAATGTTGACTTTATGATTTTAACTAAAGACAACGTTGAAGAACACTTTAAGAAGATTGAAGAAACAGGTGAGCCTATTGTAATTTTTGGACTTACTGCACAAGACTATGAATATCTTTCATTAAACTTTGCAGATGTTTTAGAATTACTAGACCAACAAAATTCTGTTATTGTTGCATACAAAAAGTATTACGAACAAACAGACGAACTAATTGAAAAAAATAATTCACAAGGTGATGTAGAGATAGAAGTTGAATCTGAGGATAATGATAGTATACTCAGAAACATATTCAAATGAACTTTACCAATCCGTATACAATTCTAGAAATCGATAAATATTCTACAACAGATGATATCAGAAAGGCTTATAAAAGTCTTATGATGAAACATCACCCTGATACTGGTGACGGTGATAGGGCAAAATTCGATGAGGTAAGACTTGCATATATACAATTAAAAGATAAAAAACTCGTAACCGATAGTACTAACGTACTCAGCATAATTGTTCCTATATCAAAACAAGACTTATCGTTAATTTTGGGCACCAAACAAACGTTTGAGTGCCATGATGTTCCGTTTGACGTTTTTGTTCCTTATGAAACAAGAATGAATGATACTCTTGTTATAAAAAACATATTAGGTAACTTAACATTAAAAGTAAAATTTAAGGAAACAAATGAGTAACACAGACAGAGTAAATCTCTCTATTGAACGTGCAGTTCAACATGCAAATGCATTAGCACATGAATACGTAACACTAGAACATCTTCTATATGCTATTATGGAAGAAAATGATGTAAGTGATATGCTAACGAAAATGAAAGTTGATGTTGCATTTCTGGCACAAGAATTAGAAAAGTATTTGAATGAGCGTGATGATATTGTAGTAAGAGAAAACAAAGCACAACCAAGAAAAACTTTATCATTAGATAGAGTATTCAATCGTGCGGTTACACAAGTTATTTTTAGTGGTAGAACTAAATTACATTGTAGAGATATATTTGTTTCACTATTAAGTGAGAACGGTTCACAAGCATATTATCTTTTAAGAAAAGCAGGTGCTACAAGAGATAAAGCAATCGATATCATCAAAAAAGAATATTATGGCACAGGCCAAGCAGGTATGGTACCAGGAGGTCATGGACAAGGTGCACCTGTGGCGTTCGAAGATTTTGTTACAGATTTAAATCAACAAGCATTAGATGGATTAATTGATCCAGTTATCGGTCGTGAAGATGAACTAATTGATATCACAGAATGTCTAGCAAGACGTAAAAAGAACAATGTAATCGTTGTAGGTGAACCAGGTGTAGGTAAAACTGCTATTGCAGAAGGACTTGCATTGATGATTGCAGAAGGAAAAGTTCCTGAAATTTTAAAAGACAAAACAGTTTATTCATTAGACGTTACTTCATTAGTAGCAGGTACAAAATATCGTGGTGAATTTGAAGAACGAGCAAAAGCAGTATTTGACCAACTATCAAGCAAAGACAATGTAATCTTATTCATTGATGAAATTCATATGATTATGGGTGCCGGTTCTGCTGGTGGTTCAAATATTGACATTGCAAACTTATTAAAACCTTTACTTGCAAATGGTAAACTTCATTGTGTTGGTGCAACAACAAGTGAAGAATACAGAGAGAATTTTGAAAAAGACAGAGCATTGCAAAGACGTTTTCAAAAAGTTGTTATTGACCAACCAAGTAAAGAGAATACAAAATTAATTCTAAAAGGATTGAAACAATACTACGAAGCATATCACGAAGTTGAATATACAGATGAAGCATTAGACTTAGCAGTTGATTTAGCAGAAAGATATATGCATGGTAAATTCAATCCTGATAGAGCAATCGATGTAGTTGACGTTGCAGGTGCAAGAACAAAACTACATGGTCTAGGTGCTCATGTAAGAAAAGAAGAAATTGAACAAGCAGTTTCTAAAATTACAAGAATACCTATGGACATGATTGATGCAAAAGAAAATACAAATTATGCAAACTTAGACACTAATATAAAGAAAAAACTTTTTGGACAAGACAAAGCAGTAAACACATTAGTTGAAGCAATCTTAGTTTCTAAATCAGGAATGAGACCGACCAATAAACCTATCGGTAGTTTCTTATTTGTTGGACCAACAGGTACAGGTAAAACTGAACTATGTAGACAGTTAGCCGACAACTTAGATGTTAAACTTAGAAAATACGATATGAGTGAATATATGGAACAACATTCTGTATCTAAACTCATCGGAGCCCCTCCAGGTTATGTTGGACATGCTGAAGGCGGAGCTGGTTCTGGACAACTTATCAATGACGTAGAAGAAACACCAAACTGTATTGTTCTATTAGATGAAGTAGAGAAAGCCCACCCAAGCGTAATGAACCTCTTATTACAAGTTATGGACGATGGTCGATTGACTAGTTCAACTGGAAAGACAGCAGACTTTAGTAATGTAATTCTTATCATGACAAGTAACCTAGGAGCGGCGCAACAATCTAAGAGTGCTATTGGTTTTACTAATTCAAATGATGGTGCTTCTTACGAAGCAGTTAAAAAATTCTTCTCACCTGAATTCAGAAATAGACTCGATGGTATGGTAGAATTTGTTTCACTTGAACGTGAACACATTGATATGATTGTTGATAAAACAATCAACGAAATAAATGAAATGCTAAAAGAGAAAAATGTAACACTATCATTATCGCCTGAGGCAAGAACTTGGTTGCGTGATAAAGGATATCAACCTGATATGGGTGCAAGACCTTTACAACGTGTAGTAAATGACCATATCAAAAAACCTTTATCTAAAGAAATTCTGTTTGGTAAACTTATAGACGGCGGACAAGTTCTAATAAACATAGAAAACAATGAGGTGAGATTTGAATATAGATAAAGTTTCAAAACTCTTTTACGGAGAATACCCTTACAAAATAACCTATAAACGTCTTTATGGGTTTCCTAGTGCTTTTATAAACATGAGTTTATATGGTGATAGAGAACCTAATGAACATAACTGGTGGTTTGATTATCCAAAAACAGATGAAGAAAAACAAGAAAGAGCAAACTGTCATAGATTTCTCAGCAAATCTTTTGAAGATTTGAAATTCAATAATGGTTCACATACTCATGTATATTTCAAAGACAAGCAAGATTATTTAAAAGCAAGTCAAAGATATCTAAGTCTTCAAACTTCACGTGCAGAACCTATAGTTGATAATTTAGCAGAGATATATGACAAGTCTGAAAAAAGAATAATCATCAAACCCTCTTTATACTTTAAGAGATATCAATATAAAGTAACATTCAAAGCAAATAAACATTTCCTAGGAAATGTTGGTAAAGATGTACATGATATGTACAGAGATAATGGCAACTACAGATTAAACTCAAATATGAAAAAATTCGATAATTTGTATGTTGCAAGAAATCGAAATCAAGGAAGATATATTCACAGCCCTTATAATCTATATGCGATATACTGCTTAGATGAAATTGACATGCAAATGGTTAGTTTTGTTGCCAGTGAGTGCATTAGCACCATTACCAAAGTGGTGTTATTGAGCAATTTAGATAAATAAGTATAGTTATTACTAACATAATACATATAGTTAATTACGAAGGGTTGAAGAATATATGGCACGTAAAACAGTCACATTATTGTCACAAACGGGTTCATTAGAATTAGATAAGACTGGTGAAGCAGTTCCAGGTGATAGCTATTACGGCTTCACAGATGGAATTCACACAGTTGCTATCTACGGTCAAGATTTATCTGGTCGTGTAAAAATTCAAGGAACACTTGCACAAAATCCAACAGAAGATGATTGGTTTGATATTCTGTTTTCAGGTCTCCCATTTAGGGATTATACAAATTTCACAGGTGTTGAAGGCTTCACTTTCGTAGCTAATTTAGTTTATTTAAGAGCATCACTAGATAGGTCAGCATTAGGATTAACTAATCTGCAAACTTCTGGTTATGTTGAGAAAATATTATTGAATTACTAAAGGAAGACAGATATGAGCATTAACGCACAACCATTTAGTCCTACGTTCAAACTAGTTGGAAACTTGTCGGATAGCCAAATTCTAGTTTATGACGCTAGTGAAAATGCATTTGTAAATGCAACTAATACGGGTGCTTCTGGTTCTACTGGCTTAACTTCTGTACTTAATACGGGTACTGGTGAAGGTTTAGGTCAGGCGACAGGATCCGCACTAGAATTGAAAAGTCTTATCGCCGGCACTAATCTTACTATCACAGACAACGGTACAGCATTAGTTATAGACGCAACATCAACAACAGCAAACATAACAGGTACAAATTTAGGTACAGGTTCAGGTGTTTATAAACAAAACAACACTGCTGGTGACCAATTAGAATTTAAAAGCATTGCAGTAGGAAACGGTCTTACATTAACAGACGCAAATGATACGCTTACTCTTGAGTGTACAATATCAACAGCAGGTTTCTTACAAGCAACAAATAATTTATCCGACTTAGGCGATGCCGCTACAGCAAGAATAAATCTTGACGTATATTCAAAAGCAGAGGCAGACGCAAAATATTTCAGAGTGGACCAAACTATGGCACCGACTGTGGACAACACATTCGACCTTGGTTCATCTACAAAAAGATTTAACGATATCTATGCTGAAACATTTCAAGGTACGGCAGTACTATCTGATAACTTAACAATTACAGGTAGCACAGGAGATGTACTTACATTCAATGGTTCAACGTGGGTAGCATCAGCACCAACAGGTGGTGGCGGAGGTGGAAACGCAGGTGTCCCTCAAACACTAACAATTAATGGTGCAACATTATCAATTTCAGGTGGTAACTCAGTTACATTACCTAACGCAGTTGACTTAGACCCTTATGTAAGATTGGATCAATCAACAATACCTACAGTAGATAATACTTTTGATATTGGTTCATCTACAAGAAGATATAATGACGTTTACGCTGAAACTTTTCAAGGTACTGCGGTTTTATCTGACAATCTAACAGTTGCAGGTAACACAGGTGATGTTCTTACATACAACGGTTCAACTTGGGTTGCGGCCGCTCCGGCAAACACAGGTGGTGGTGGAGCAGGTGTACCTCAAACTTTAACACTTAATGGTTCTCAAATTGCTATATCAGGTGGTAACAATATTGACATTGGTCCACTTCTTAATAATGATTATAATAATTTAGCTAATAAACCAACTATACCAGCAGACGTTTCAGACTTAACAGACACATCAAATCTTTTAGGAGGTGGTTCTCAAACATTATCTTGGAACAGTTCAAATAATTATCTAACAATTTCAAATGGCAACTATGTAGACTTGTCTTCACTAGTAGGTGGCTCATATACTGACTCAGATGCTATTGCGGCTGTAACAGGTGCTAATTTAAATATGGGTAGTAATGATATTACTACTACAGGAAAAATTTTATACGCAAACGTTTACAACACAGAAGCAGATTTACCAAGTGCAACTACATACCACGGTATGTTTGCACACGTACATGGTACAGGAAAAGGATATTTCTCTCATGGAGGAAATTGGGTACCATTAGCAAACGAAGCCAATGTACCAGTAGATGTTTCAGATTTAACAGATACAACAAATTTACTAGTTGGTTCGCAATCACTAACACTAACAGGCACACAACTTGCAATTTCAGGTGGTAACACAGTTGATTTTGCTGGTATGTTTACAGATACCGATAACCAAACTCTATCATTTAATACTTCAACCAATATATTAACTATAGCAAATGGTAACACTGTAGACTTATCAACTTTAGCTGGCGGTGTTGGTGCTGTAGCAGACCTATCAGATGTAGATAGTGTTGATACAGTAACTACTGGTGATATGCTTTTACATGATGGAAGCGAATACAAATTCGTTAATCTTGAAAGTGAAATCAATACTCGTATTAACGTAAGAGTTCCTGTACTTATTGGACAATCAACTATTGATGATTTAGGTGACGTTTCAGTAACAGGTACATCAGACGGTCAATTCTTAGTATACAATAATACATCAGGTGAATGGGAAAATCAGACAGTAAATATACCTACATCTGACCAAGCACTTGCTACTACAGATAGTGTAACATTTAATAATATTACAGCAACAAATCTTGTTCAAGCAAATGCATTTGAAGGTAAATTATATGATACTAACGGTAATGTTTTACTTGATAATACAAATGGTTCACCAAGTTTTGGTGGTGATGTTCATTCAAATGGTTCATCATCATTTAATGGAACAGTAGATTTCAATGGTGCTACAATTCAGAATTTTGATTTAGCACTAGGTGATTTATCAAATGTAAGTTCAACAGCACCATCAACTGGCTATGTTCTAAAATGGTCAGGTACAGAATGGGCTCCAGCGGCAGACTCAACTGCGACTGGCGGAGCGGGTATCTCTTTAACAGACTTAAGTGCAGGTGTTGGATTATCATACAATAATGTAACAGGTAACTTCGGCTTAAACGCTTCAATAGGTGACTTATTAGATGTTAATACATCTGGTATAGCATCAGGTCAAATTCTAAAATGGAACGGATCGGCTTTTGTAGCGGGTGATGACAATGTTCTTCAAAGTACAGATAATCTTCCAGAAGGTACATCAAATCTTTATTATACAGATGCACGATGGGACGCTAAATGGAATACTAAATCTACAGACGATTTACCAGGCGGTGCAACAAATCTTTACTATACAGACTCATTAGTAGATGCAAGAGTAAACACATTATTACAAGCTGGTCCAGGTATTAATATTATACCATCTCCGATTCCAGGTCAACCAATTACGATTGAAAATACAAATGCAGGTTCTACATACACAGATGCAGATGCCAGAAACGCAATTTCAGTTTCAACAGGTGCCGCATCAGGTAATGGTTCATTAGCATATAATAGTTCTACAGGTGCATTTACATTTGCTCCAGCAGACTTATCAAGCTACAGTACATTTAGTGGTAGTTATAATGACTTGACTAATAAACCAAGTATTTTAACATTGAATGCTTTAAGTTCAACAACTATCGCGGCAAGTGGCGGTGGTGCATTAACTTATGATAGTGGTACAGGTACATTTACATTTACTCCACCGGATCTATCATCATACAGTACATTTGATGGAAATTATAATAGTTTAACTAACAAGCCTACATTATTTGATGGACAATATTCATCTCTATCAGGTGCACCTACAATACCAAGTGCATTAGGTGATTTGACTATGCCAACAGGATCGAGTGGTCAAGTTCTTACGACTGACGGTGCAGGTAACTTTACATTCACAACTGTATCAGGTGGTGGTTCATCATACGGTGACTCAGATGTTGAATCATATATGGGTCAATTTGATTTTCATATCTTACCAGACACAAATGCTACATATGATATTGGTAGTGCAAGTAATAAAATTAGACACTTATTCTTAAGTGATAACTCATTATATATTGGTAATAACACACTTAATACTTCTGGTTCAAACTTGATGTTTAATAGCCAAGATGTAATGGACTATACAAATATTAAGAACAAACCAACTATTCCTACAGATGTTGATGACTTAACAGATACAAGTAACTTGTTAGGTGGTACAACATATACAGCAGGTACAGGATTACAATTAAACACTAACACATTCTCTTTGAATGCAAACATTGGTGATTTACAAAATGTTTCTGCATCAGCACCAAGTTCAGGACAAGTTTTATCTTGGACAGGATCAGAGTGGGCACCGGCGGCGGCAGGTGGAACACCAAACTTATCTTCAAGTTCAATTGGTGATTTAAATGATGTAAACATTTCAGGTATCTCAGCAGGTCAATACTTAGAATGGGATGGTACAAGATTTGTAGCGGCTTCGGCAAGTGCGGCAGATTTAACAAGTGAATCAATCACAGAATTACAAGATGTTTCTACAGACACACCAAACAATGGTGATGTTCTAACTTGGGATAGTACATCAAGTGCATATAAACCAAGTGCTCCAGCATCAGGTGGTGGTGGAGGTAGTGGAACATCTACTGAAAGATTTAAACTAAACTATGCAACTAACGGATCACTATCAAGCATCTCAAATGCTACGACTGGTGTAAGTGCAACAATTTTATCAACAACTGGCGGTGACGTTGAGATTACTTTCTCAGGTCATAGCTACCCACCAGCTAACATCTTAATATACGGTTATGCAAGAACATCAAATCAATATGTTATCATGCCGTTGAACAAAGATATTACAACTCGTACAGTAGCAGGTGGTGGTACTCCGGGTTCACCAACAGCATTTGGTTCTCTTGGGTCATCAGTTGTAACACTAAAACTAAGAGAGGCAGATACAGGTGCATCACGTTCTTTCGGAACTGATACACATGCGTGGATCGTTTTCACAATGATGTAAGATAGGAATACTTTAGATGGCAATAAATTATAAAACCAGTGCTATTGACCTAAATGTCCCAGCTAAAGTTCTCCCTTGTAACGTAACATCAGCAACCGCAGTAGCAAACTGGGATCATGATGATGGCAAGGGCGACCCATGGTGGGGAGGTGGTAATAACCCGAAAGCATATAGATGGGAAATTTCCATGACTGTTACAACAATACAGCATGGTTCACATTTAACAAGAACACCAAGAGCATTCAACGGTTATGATATAGTAGTTGGTGATTTTATTGCAGGTGCATCAGACGGTCGTGCATTACAAATTGTTTCTATCAAATCTAAAACAGCATTCACAGTTACATGTGAAGTAGAAGACAGACTCAGATATAATACATTCAGAAGTGCCTCAGGTGCAGGTTTATTTACAGTACCTGGTGGTGCAGTTGTCTTTCAAATTAATGAAGACGGTGATCCAATGCTTGATCCTCTACCAACAGGTATTGTTTCAAGTGACTTTTATGCAAACGTAAACTCACGTTTCAAATATCTAAATCCAACAATGAACTATGTGTTAGGACAAACTGCACATGGATTTGAAGAAGGTGATGTTGTATGTATGAATTCATCAACAGGTGCATTTGAATTAGCACAACCAGATAATATTGAAAGACTAGTAGGTACTGTGACACATCCAGGTCCAGGACCAAATAAATTTTTATTAAGACCAGCAAACGGAGTAATTGATTTCGTACCAGGGCTACCGGGCGGTCCCGGAGATTTCATTTATCCAGCAGTTGATGGCTCAGGAGATTTAACAACAACTGATACAGGTGTTGCAATCTTCTTAAAACTTGTTGATGCAGTACCAAGTATTTCTAGAGGTACAGTTATTAATGGCACAGCTACAGCAGGTGATACATTAAATATCAATGGCGAAGATATAATCTTTACTACAAGTAGTTTAGGTGTTGTAAGTGTACAAAATGCAGTACAAGACATTAATGCAAAAACATCAGACCACAAAGTAACAGCATCGGCAAGTCCGGCACCAAATGAAGTAGAATCAGATATTGCTACGTTTGGTTCAGCATACGGTCTTATTGGTGGCTTTACACCGTTCTCT
>Ga0160423_10004959_pt1 | contig 10906 bp, 10 predicted proteins | sample CRUFie14St8metaG_FD_108191 | JGI IMG/M metagenome (GOLD analysis project Ga0160423, IMG submission 108191) | Marine microbial communities from the Costa Rica Dome - CRUD Field 142mm St8 metaG | ecosystem: Environmental > Aquatic > Marine > Oceanic > Photic zone | place: Costa Rica: the Eastern... | reverse complement strand
CATAGAGGGTTTTTTCCCCTTATTCACCCACCACAGACTCGAGCTGACTCAGAAAGGCCTGACCTAGGGTTTCATCCGCAGGCGATGTCACATCGAAAGGACTACCACTGAGTAAACGCTCGCGGGCATCTTCTCGGACCTGTGACGACGACCTCGCTCGCACAGCTGCGGAAAATCGGTCAAGGAAATCGCCGAGACGCGCAATATCCTCCTCGTCTCCATTTTGAGCCTGAACTGTCAATTCGGAGAGAACGCGGCTCAAGTCGCCGGAGGCTTCGAGCATCAGCTGACGACGCTCCATCACTTTGGCCTGAAGCATTTCTACAGCCTTTTCGAGATTCATCATCGCGGGCGCCGGTTTACCCGGTTCCCAAGGCCGTACTTCGTTGTCTGCGACAATGTCTCGCACGTCATTAAGAAGTTGGTCTCGCGCTTGCTCAAGTTCGTCAGAATCCAAAGCCAGGTCGTCAGCGTATTCCACGAAGAGTTGATTCACCGCCCGCTCAAACGCAATGTCCGCACCGGATCCCAGACCTTCGAGAACCAGTCGCTCAACCGCCTCACTCAGCGCCATCGTTCGATCGGAGTCCACCAAAAGATCCGGGTTTACTGTACCTGACGCATCGCGAGGCAACGCATTGAGAGCTGACCGCAATTGATCTCGCTGGTCCTGTCCCTCTGAGCCCTTCATCTGTTGTGCTTTGTGAATCCGCGCCATCGATTCCATTTGACCATCCGCGGACGATACCGCCCTTCCGAGATCAACAGAATCCTCAGGCGCATGTTGACGGCCATGAGACGTTGACTGCGATGCATCGACACGTGCTGATGATCGAGTGGCCCCCATGGCGAGATGACGAGTGCCTAGGCGTATCAAGTAGCTCTCCTTCGTGACTTGACGTGACGTCAGTTTCATCCTCCACATCGGCATTTCATCGAGAATCTTGAGTCGAAAGAATTTTACCGGCACTGACCTTTCATGGACGTCCCAGCACAATATGCACGGTCAGAGTGTGAGGGTTTATGCGTCCTGACAGTACGTCAATGCATCTGGAAAGGCCTGTGGCTGTCGAGACTGTTTCGCAACGCAGGTCAAAATCTCTCGAGCCTGAACGCGTTCACCCAAATCAGCTGCGGCACGGGCTAAATCGATTAATGCGGATGTCCCGCAGACCGGCGAATGACAGATATCGATGAGAACTCTCGCCGCTGAGAATGGCTGACCCACTCTGTTCAAGGCCTGTCCCAACCACAGAGCATACGCGTCCTCATGGGGGGCCAGTGCGTGTGCTCGCATTAGATGCGGCACGGCTTTACTGACCTGGTCCTGTCGCATGTGGAGAAGGCCGAGTCGAACATGGGCCAATTCCCATTCCGATTCATCATCACGCGCAACGCTCAATACCTTTCGATAGAATGCGACCGCACGTCGCAAGCGCCCTGCACGCTGATGGCGCTCTGCTGTTTCCAGCAGCTCATATAACTTCTCTCTTCGCATGAAGCCAGTCTATGGCCACACCCACTTTTGATCGAATTTATGAGGATATTTTTAGACACAGACTCGCTAAAAAACAGCAAAAAAAATGCCTAAGACCATGATTATCATCAAGAAAAAGCTCACAAAATGCAGGACGGGCGAAGTGTCAATTTTATCGGCCTCACGCCTCCAAGATGTACGTAAGTGCAGAAGTGATTGAACGGTTTCCGTGGCAGCCATAGCGGCTTGTGCCTGTGGGTTCACATCGTCTTTCGATTGATTTTCCAGGAGAGCGCGACCCAAATCTCTCCGGATCGATCCGGCCCTTTGTTCTAATTGTTGTGTACGATCCGATTCCTTTTGCCATTCTCGTTGGAGCTTTGAAATGGCTTGATTGCCCTGCGCTTCGACCTGGTCTAATTTTTGGGACAGTTCCCCGATCTGCTCAGAGAGTTTCTGACGCTCGGACGCTAGTGGGTCAGGTACGTCTGCGGATGCAGGCGCATCCTTTCTGAGGCTTTCATCGGTGGCTTTGAGGCCCGCCAGACGGGCCCTAAGGAGTCGAACTGTCTCTGAATACCGCTGGCGCTCCAAGGCCAATTGGTCACCGAGCTGGGCACTCTGATGCTCCGAGACCATCTTTTCGTCTTCAACATCAGCGATGGCGGTCTTGAAGTCAAAAATGCCCGAGATCAAAAACTCTTCCGGGGACTCTGCCACCGTCTCACCAAGCGCCTCTAGAGTCTCCGTGCGTATCATGACCGCTTTGGCCAAATCAGATTCGACGTCTCGGATGGATGCACGGCTCCAACGGAGGAGATGATACGTGTCAAAAAATGCGAATAAAAAGCTCTTTTTTTTTGACTGACGCACTTCCGTGAGACGCTGAACAAATGCGTCTAGGTCGGGCGTGGTCACCGGTTTCTCTTCAGTTCGACCAGGACCTGCTTAGCCACCGCCTTCAATGTCTCGAAGACCCCCGTGCCTTCGATGGCGACCGCTTGATAATCAGGCACACCGCCCGGATTAAGCACTGACCGCAAATAGTCATGGTTCACAGCGTTCGGCAGATCTCGTTTGTTGTACTGAATCACCTTCGGAATCGATTGAAAATCGTAGCCGTGCTCGGTGAGATGGGTCGTCAGATTGTCCATACTCTCCAGATTCGCATCGAGTCGATCAGCCTGAGAATCAGCCACAAAAACGACACCATCGACTCCCTTCAGAATCAGTTTCCGACTGGCATCGTAAAAAACTTGCCCCGGTACTGTATAGAGGTGAAACCGCGTCTTAAATCCTCGAATCTCGCCCAGAGACAAGGGCAAAAAGTCAAAGAAGAGTGTACGTTCAGTCTCGGTTTCCAAAGAGATCATTCTGCCTTTGGCGTCTGGGTTCGTGTTCTCATAGATGTACTCGAGATTGGTGGTTTTACCGCCAAGTCCCGGTCCGTAATAGACGACTTTGCAATTAATTTCGCGGGATGAGTAATTGATGAAAGACATATTTTTTTTCCTACTCCTCTCCGAGGAGTGCATCAATTTCCGAGACAGTTAAGTCGGAGAGTGCGTCTGACGACACAGTGGTGCGTTCTAAAGCGCGGCGCACGGTCGCGACGACTGTATCGACAACCTGCTGAACCCTGAGACGCACTAACCCCAAAGATGAACGATGATTAAAGATAACCACCATGAGTACTCGCTCTCCCGCTGCGGAGATGTGAATGTTGTCTTTTTCGCCCTGGTGGTACAGTTCGCCGAACTCATTTTCCCCAAGAAGTTTAGCGAGTCCATCTGTGGCCGCCACATTCCCCGCTGTTAAACTGGCAATGGACAGGGCGTCAAGCGCCTGATCATCACCGGCGGTCGCGAGGAGCTGACCATCTTTGTCCACCAGAAGCACAGCACGGGCGGATGCCGTTTTGCATAATTCCGTGGCCGTATGGACCAGAGCATTGAACTCCTCGTCGTGTAGAATGAGTGATTGCACCATTCGGTCGCCTCTGAACTCTCTTGAGTACCGTCGGGGAACGTAACACCCAGAGACGGAAGGCTCCAACCTGTTTTAGGCAGAATCCTGAGGATTTCTAGTGGAGAGATGAACCCATAGGCCTATAGACGACGTCGGCCCTCAAGTGCTCGAGCAAGGGTGACTTGATCGGCATATTCGAGATCGGACCCCATCGGGACTCCACTGGCGATCCGGCTGACCGTCACCCCGAGAGGTTCACACAATCGTTGTATGTAGAGGGCAGTCGCTTCACCTTCCACACTGGGATTCGTGGCCACGATGATTTCACGTACCCCAGACAACCGATTCAAAAGTGAGGTCAAATGCAATTGCTCGGGCCCAATCCCATCAAGGGGAGACAACACGCCGTGAAGAACATGGTAGCGTCCGCGAAATTCTCCGGTGGATTCTACAGCAAACAAGCTGGGCACGGACTCAACCACACAAATCAAAGCATCATCTCGCCGAGGATCACGACAAAATCGACAGGGGTTTTCTTCGGTGAGATTTCGACATGTCTCACAAAAACCAACTTTCTCCCGCGCTTCGGTGAGCGCATCGGCTAATTCTTTTGCAACATATTCATCTGAATTCAGAATGAAGAAGGCAAGACGCTGAGCTGTTTTCTGGCCGATGCCTGGTAGCCGTGAGAATGCGTGCGCTAATTTTGCTATCGGATCCGCGGTACTCACAGTCGTTAGAACAATCCCGGCAAGTTCAGCCCACCGGTAATTTTACGCATCTCCGATTGGCTCGTTTCTTTGCTGTCCGTCAACGCCATGTTCAAAGCTGCGGTAATTAAGTCCGCGAGTTCTCCAAGGTCGTCGGGGTTGATAGCCTCAGGCGTAATCTCAATCTTTTTCACCGATTGACGACCATTGACTGTGACCTTCACCAATCCACCACCTGCAGCACCATGGTACTCTTCTTCATCCATCGATTCCTGCAGCTTCTTGATTTGGGTCTGCATCCGCTGCGCTTGCAGCATGATATTTGCGTTACCACCCACTCTTTTTGACATGAATACGCTCCTTAAGAACCACGCATATCTGCGCGTTCATCTTTAATCAACTCGACGTCCACTACACGTCCACCTAAGAATTCTTGAGCACGCACGATGGCGGGATCATGTATCGCTTGCTCTTTACGCTGAGCGCGCGCCTCCTGAGCCAGGCGAGTCTTTCGATCGAAGACGGTCTCACCACTTAGACGAGCGTCTTCGCCCTCACACTGAACAATATTCAGCGGATATTCCGCGCCAAAGCTCACATCCAAGGTTCGGCGAAGCAGTGCCCCGGCGGAATCCGCCATACCCGCCCACTGACGACCGGGGACCGCCACAACGAGGCCATCGGTCTCGAAAGACAGAATACGTAAACACTGTGAAAGCTCTGAACCGAGAAAGGGGTCCTCGTTTTGAATCCATTCCACCAAAGAGACCATTCTCTCCATGGGATCGAGAGTCTGGTCAAGTCGGAAGATGTGTGTCCCATTGGAAGGCGCTTCAATGGCCTGAGCCTGAACATTTCCGCCAGGCTGCTGACCGCTCGAGGCATCAGACTGAGCCAAGGCGTCCGGTGCAGATACCTCGACTTCAGTCACAATCTCTGAAGCCTGATCCGTCGGAGCAGCTATCGAAGCGGGGACCGGCGGCTCAACCGCCTCGGCTAAAAAAGGCCTGACCTCCTCTTTCGGCAAGGCCGCGGCGGACCGAGGTTTCACAGCCAGCGCTCTGAGCTCTGTCCCGGTATGAGGTGTGGGTGGAGCGCCACTGAAATCATCATAGGCATCGGCTCCACCTGGGCGTCGCTTAAACCCACCGCCTTGGACGTCCTCATGCGAAGGCGCCGCTGGTGAGGACTCAGCACTCGGTGCTGCAGACGTGTCTTCATGTCCTGGGCCGTCAAGCGGAGGGTCAGAGATGTGAGCAGATGCTGCATCGACGTGGTCGCCCTCCGGCGTCTGTATGTCTGATTCGACGCCCATGGCGTCTCCGACTGTGGAGAGCGATGGTGAACCAGTCACTGAACGAGCGTTCGATGTCTGCGAACCGCTCGATGCGTCCTCGGGCTCCCAGGGAGGTCGTGTCTCCATCGTAGACTGGGCCGATGCAGTCGGAAGCGGACGCGCATCCTGAGTCGGGCTCGAATCTTCGGACGCCGTAGAAAGCAGTGGAGTCGGTTCGGACTGGGCCGGTGCAGTCGGAAGCGGAGGCTCACCCTGAGTCGGACGCGAATCCTTGGATACCGTAGAATCCGGCGGAGTCGGTTCGGATTGAGCTCGAGAAGTTCCTGCGTCCGTCTGAGTCAATGACTTCAGAACGTGGTGGTCCTCAGCGGGGTGAGCCCCCTCGGGTTGCGCAATCCGTTTCTCCAATGACTCCAGGCCCTTCAAGACATCCGAAAGTGGTAGGGTGGTCCCTTGTTGGCACATTCTCAGCACCAGCATCTCGAGCGACAGCTTTGGGAATGACGATCGGCTAATCTCTTCAGCTCCCGAGAGGAGTAAATTGAAAAAACGATGCAAACGTGCAGGCTGAATCGTCTCTACCGCGGACCACATTGCAGCCACGTGGTCTTCAGGAAGGTCCACAAGGTGACTGGGATTCTCGCACACTCGAATCACCATCAGATCGCGGACATATCTGAGAAGCTCGGCCGAGAATTTTTGAAGGTCGAGACCGAGCCGATACTGATGGTCGACCAGCGTGAGGGCAAGCGCACTATCACCGTCGAGAATCGCCTTTACGAGCTGAGCAAAGGCTGCACGGTCAGCAATTCCGAGAACTGTACGCGCCTCTTCTTCTGTAATCTCGTTGCCGCAATATGCAATGACCTGGTCAAGGAGAGACAGAGAGTCTCTCATACCTCCCTGAGCTTCCCGCGCCACATGATACAAGGCCGCATCGTCTACAGACAGGCCCTCACTGGTTGCTATCTCCGCAAGGGCCGCAACAATCTGAGGTTCAGGAATGCGTTTGAAATCGTGCCTTTGGCAGCGAGAATGAATCGTGTTCGGAATTTTATGAGGCTCGGTTGTCGCAAAGATAAAGAGGACGTGTTCCGGAGGCTCTTCAAGGGTCTTGAGCAGCGCATTAAATGCACTGGTCGACAGCATATGAACCTCATCGATGATATATACTTTTCGACGGCCATTACTGGGCAAGAACTTCACGGACTCTCTTAATTCACGGACCTGTTCAACGCTGTTGTTACTGGCGCCGTCAATTTCGAAAACGTCCACTGAGCGACCGGCTGTAATCTGCTCACAGGCAGGACACGCGCCACAGGGCGATGTCGTCGGACCCTGGTCACAATTCAAGGCTTTGGCGAGGATACGCGCGCACGATGTTTTGCCGATGCCTCGACTGCCCGTAAAGAGCAGGGCATGGGCGACGCGATTCAGTTCAATTGCGTTTTTGAGGGTTTGCGTCACCTGCGCTTGGCCGACCACCTGGTCAAAGGTTTGGGGGCGCCATTTGCGTGCCAGGACCAAATAAGACATGCCGAAACCCTCCCACGGTCGGTGGGGCACGTTAGAAAAAGGTCGATGGCCGGAGCCCGACACCCTGAAGGGGCCACTACCGTTGCTGCCTTCCGACCCTGGCGGAGTTCATGGACTCCAGTCATCAGGCCCGGCCATCATAATTGAGTCAAACGTATGTCGTCTCACTCATTGGCGGAGAGAGAGGGATTCGAACCCTCGGTACCCTTTTGGGGCACACACGCTTTCCAAGCGTGCGCCTTAAGCCGCTCGGCCACCTCTCCACAGCTCATCCTTTGGGGGCTATCACCACCAACGGAACCAAACGAAACCCTGGTCCAGGGTTTCCCATTGTGTATTCAACACGTGTTCAAAGAGTTCCACTTCTCCTAGCGTACTTTCGTACACTTCGCCACACTTGGCTGCGTATTTTCGTGAAGAACTCAATTGGCGGAGAGGGTGGGATTCGAACCCACGGTAGGGGGTTGCCCTACACTTGATTTCGAGTCAAGCGCCTTCGTCCACTCGGCCACCTCTCCGTAGTTTATCTTTTGCACGCGCCTTTTCGTGTCGCTTTTGCTTAAAAAAGTCACTGAGGACACGCGCGCACTCATCCGCCAGTATACCACCTTGTACAGTGAGACGATGATTCAGTCTCTGCTCAGTTGGGATTTCGAAAATGGAATCGACGGCGCCTGCTTTCGGGTCTCGACAGCCATAGACTATCCGTGAGACTCGCGCGTTGACCAATGCTCCCGCACACATCGCGCAGGGCTCAAGCGTCACGTATAGAGTCGCATCGAGTATCCGCCAATGCCCGAGAGTCTGTGCAGCCTGTCTTAACGCTACGATTTCGGCGTGCGCCGTAGGGTCAGCCGTCTTTTCGCGAAGGTTGTGGCCTTCACCGATCACCTGTCCGTCTAGGACCACGACCGCACCGACAGGAACTTCATCGGCCTGCGCCGCCTGTTGGGCAAGCTCAAGGCAACGTCGCATCCAAAATTCGTCGTCGGAAAGATTCATGATTCAAGTTCCATAAGACACGCGGCATGGAGCTAGGCTCCATGCCGCGTTCAGCGCACTCGGCAGGATTCGAACCTGCGACCCTCGGTTCCGTAGACCGATGCTCTATCCAGCTGAGCTACGAGTGCAAAATGGCGGAGAGGGTGGGATTCGAACCCACGATACCCTTTTGGAGCATACTCCCTTAGCAGGGGAGCGCCTTCAGCCGCTCGGCCACCTCTCCATTACGTCTCCAACGTGTCGGAGGACAAACCCAGACCGAGGCCTCAGCTTGCCCGTATATTTCAACGAACGTCCGATGCGTAAATGGCGGAGGAGGTAGGATTCGAACCCACGGTGAGGGGCTACCCCACAACGGTTTTCAAGACCGCCGCCTTAAGCCGCTCGGCCACTCCTCCAGGGAATGCGTATACGCAATCGAACAGGAGTTATAGTGAGGGGCCTAAAACTCGTCAAGAACAAAGTGATATTGCCTACACTGAACCTACAGGTGCGTCCGCCCACCCATGTAGCTTTGCAGGGCCTCTGGGACCCTTACACTGCCGTCAGCCTGCTGATAATTCTCCAGAATCGCAACCACGGTACGTCCCACCGCTAAACCGGATCCATTCAACGTATGCAAAAGTTGAGGTTTGGAAACCCCAGCTGCTCGGTAGCGAATCCCCGCTCGCCGTGCTTGGAAATCTCGAAAATTTGAGCACGAACTAATTTCCCGATAGGTTTGCTGGCTTGGCAGCCAGACTTCCAGATCGAAGGTACGTGCTGCAGAAAAGCCCAAATCTCCGCCACACAAATCAACACGTCGATAGTGCAAATCCAAGGCCTGCAGAATCGCTTCAGCCTGACCAGTGAGCTCCTGGAGCGCCTGCTCGCTCTTGTCAGGCTCAACAAACTGCACCAATTCAACCTTTTGAAATTGGTGTTGCCGAATCAGTCCACGTGTGTCCCGTCCGTATGCGCCGGCCTCTCGACGAAAACACGGCGTGTACGCTGTGTACTTGATGGGCAATGACCCTTCCGGCAAAATTTCTTCACGATGAAGATTAGTCACGGGCACTTCTGCGGTTGGAATCAAGACCAGGTTATCTTTTTCAATCCAGAATGAGTCATCCGAGAATTTGGGAAATTGACCTGTTCCCTGCATAGCACGGGGATGCACGAGGAACGGAGGCAGCACTTCGGTGTAGCCATGCGTTTCGGTATGCGTGTCCAGCATGAAGGCGATTAATGCACGCTCCAGGCGAGCCAGGGATCCTTTGTACACCGCAAAACGCGCCCCGGACACCTTCGCTGCAGCCTCGAAATCCAAAAGGCCTAAATCACCGGCTACATCCCAATGGGGCCTAGGCTCAAAATCGAACGTGGGCCGTGTCCCCCAACTGTGAACAACCACATTATCATCTTCAGCCTGACCTAAGGGCACCGCATCATCGGGGACGTTTGGAATATTCAGAAGGATGGATTCAATACTTTCCTCGACCGACCTCTGCTCTTCCGCGACAGCCTTTATTTCCTGAGCGATCGCTCTCATCTCCTCTCGGAATTGAGCAAACTCAGGACCGGACTTGTCCGCAGTCCTCATCCCTTTTTCCGTCTCCCCTTTTGAATGGCGAAGACTATCGGCACGCACGATGAGTTCTCGTCTGCGAGCATCCTGAGCCACCAACTCATCGAGGGCCGCTCCGGCGCCTTTTCGGCTGAGTCGTTGTGCGTATGTTTGAGAATTTTTGCGGATATCACGAATATCGAGCATCGAGGACCTCTACACCACAGCTGTACAGACCCTCTGTACGCCGACTCTAGAGACTACGCAAGAGTTCGGACGCCTCGGATGCATTATCCCCATTCGGCGCTAATTTTAGATATCGCTGACAATAGCGCTTGGCCTGCGCTCTATTCTTGGCTTTCACCAAATTACACAGGAGGTAGTGAGGACGTGCCAGCTCCCCATCCGCGCGAATCGCCTTTTTCAACAAACCCTCCACTTTCTGTTTGTTGTGATTGCGATCACGAATCTGAAGGTAGGCATTCTGAGCGAATGCTTCGCCCATGGATGCATCGAGTTTGGCGGCCTTTTCGAAATCTTTTATGGCCTCTTTCGTTTTTTGGAGGTCAGCTCTCACTCGTCCTCGTTCATACCAACCCTCCGCACTCTTTGACTGGCATTTGAGAAACCGAGTCAACTCGAGCTCAGCGTCTTTCCAATCCGCCAGACGTGTGGACAGGAATGTTGCATATTGTCGATGTGCATCACACAGTGACTCAGCCAATTTTCCGTCTTTAACGATGGCTTCGGTGACCCGTCGGAATTCTTCTTCAGCCGCCTTCTGAACCTCGGGCTTCTTTGAGGCTTTGAGCGCACGACCTAACCAATACCGAGCGTTATAGGCTTTACGGTTCAGTTTTACAGCGCTTTGAAAACGAGTACTGGAGGCATCAAATTTACCTTCGCGGAAATCGATATGCCCAAGGGTGAGTTGGAATTGAGAGTCTTTCGTAAAGGAACGTTCTATTTTTTCCAGGATGCTTCGCGCATTCGTCAGCTCGTTATTTCGAAAATATGCGGTCGCTAATTGACGTTGGACATCTAAATTCTGTGGCTCGGCTTCCACCACTTTCTTGTAATTCGCAATCGCGATGTCATATCGACCGAGGGCAGCGTTTGCCTTTGCTATTTCAAGTTCGATATTCCCATGAAAATCGGGACGTGCTCGGAGAGTTTCCAAGCCTTTCAATCCCTGGGCGGCCCGACCCATTGCCACTTGAACAATCGATAGATTAAGAAGGCTATCAACCAACGTCTGGTCTTTAGAGAGCGCCGTTTGGTAACTCTTTTCCGCCTTCGCAAGCAGTGTTTGGTCCATGGTTGTCAGACCCATTCTCTTGTAGAGGTCGCCGATTCCAGCATGAATGACT
>Ga0160423_10004957_pt1 | contig 10908 bp, 12 predicted proteins | sample CRUFie14St8metaG_FD_108191 | JGI IMG/M metagenome (GOLD analysis project Ga0160423, IMG submission 108191) | Marine microbial communities from the Costa Rica Dome - CRUD Field 142mm St8 metaG | ecosystem: Environmental > Aquatic > Marine > Oceanic > Photic zone | place: Costa Rica: the Eastern... | reverse complement strand
CTGAAGGGCTTCGAGATAGTCATCGGGGGTCTCGTGTACGTCACAGGGATGAATCCCGACACACGCGTAGACCTCAGGAAATTTTTCTGCAATAGACAGGTTGCGGGGAATATCCTCCAAGTTGGTCGCGAGGGTCATCATACGGGTGACTCCGGCGTCACGCGCACGGTCGATGAGCGGGCCAAGTTCGTCCTCTGAAAACTTGTAAGAACCGAGGTGGCAATGACTATCGGTAAGCATCGAGAGCGGGAGCGCCTTTAAGAGTTTCTATTCCTGAAGAATCGTTTCCCCTCTGTAAAATTGTGCATAGGGGATGAAGATGATGGCGGTCAGGAACATCAATGCTGTGAAGAACCAGTAATAGGAAGCTCCCTCGAGGCGCTCGCCTCCGCCTGCAAAGACCGAGCGGTCGTAGGAGAATTCCCTGTCTCCCTTTGTCTGTCCAACCTCCATTCCTAGTTCGGCCTTGCGACGATCCAGCCAAGACTCTTCAGGGTGAAGGGCATCATGCCATGTTTTCACCTTTTCTTTCTCCGGCGCGGTCACCGTCAGGGTGATCCCGATGTCCCACCGGGTTTTTGTGATCCCGTCCGGCCCATCACTTGACACCCGGCACTTCCGGCTTCCTTCCAGAAAGTAGCGTAACGGATTTCCCCATGGATCCAGAAGCCCCTTCACCAGATTTTTCCCCTCGTCGGGACGTGGTAGTTGATTGTCGTTTTCCCGTGACCACTGCTCGATACGATTTAGCGCCTCATCGAGTTGAACGTGGCCGGGTATTTTCTTCACCTGTATGGAGCCGGTTTGATTCACCCCGTGGATGTCGTCTCCACTTCCTATTTTTTGATCATAGCCTGCGTAAGTCATGTGGTCGTCGTCTACGCCAATCTTGAAGCCTTCAGGGAGAGGGATGGCATTCCCATGCTTGTCCCTTTCCTCAAATACAGCCATGATCTCCGCGCTGGGAGAACCGACTTGTATGTAGCGGTTTACGGCTGCGGTGAATAAATTTCCGAGTGACACGGCAAAAAGAAAGAGGCCAAGAACAAGGGATTTCATGGTCCGCGGGGCCTGAGTATAGGAAAACTCCAGAGCGACGATAGAAACCAGAACCTCCGCTGCGGTGAGAAGCCCGTAGGCGAGAATCTGCCACCCGATATTTGGGCGCTGCCCCGCATCAATCCAACCTTGGATTGTAGAGCTCAAGGCGAATGCCCCTGCCATAAGGAAAAGGCCTGCGCCGATTTTTCGCAAGGGTGTCAGCTTCACAACCCGCCCGAGACGGGGATAGAGGATGAAAGTGAACAGGGGGATAAATGTAAGAATTAGGACTGGGTTGACTGCCTGGATCTGGGATTCAAGCCACTCAACCCCAAGGAAAGTCCGGTCCATTTCCTGAGCCTGGAAAATCCATCGCGACGCTGTTTGGTCAAAAAGAGACCAGAACATCGCCACGAAAAGAAAGAGAATGAATAGCTTACCGACAGTTCTGAGACCCTCTTTACTGAACGTTTCCTTCAGGAATCGGCCTCTTGCGGGAGGGACATGAATAAATTTGCGCCGGCCCAGCCAGAATACGAGAGTGGCCAGAGCCATTAGCACGCCAGGAATTCCGAAGGCAAGGTGCGGGCCATACCACTTCAGCAGCCAAGGGGTGAGAAGAGTAGAGAGGAACGCTCCCAGGTTGATAGACCAGTAAAAGTAGTTGAAAACCCTTGTAATCAGATTTTGGTTCGATGCTCCGAACTGGTCTCCAACGTGGGCGGATACACAGGACTTGATTCCTCCAGATCCGATAGAGATTAGAACGAGACCCGCCAGCAACCACATGACGGCATCTCCCTGGATGCCCATGAGTGCGAGGGCCGCATGTCCAAAGCAGTAAACCACAGAGAGCCAGATGATTGTTCGGTACTTGCCAAAAAAGGCGTCCGCAACGATTCCGCCGATAATCGGGGTGAGATAGACCGCAGAATTGAACAGATGAACTTTCTCCGTTGCCACGGCCTCGGTCATCGCCTGCCCTGGAGTATCGTTCATGAGCCAGAGATACTTGGTCATGAAGACTGCCAGAATTGTCTTCATTCCGTAGAAACTGAATCTCTCGGCGGCCTCGTTGCCGATGATATAAGGGATGCCCGGGGGCATACGGGTCAGTTTTGGGTCCGGGGAAGTACGAGGTTGCGACATTATGGGCCTACGTTAAGGAGTGTTGATTTCACCGGACTCCGGCCTCGGGTGCAACCGGAATTGAAAAACAGATCAATCTCTAGGCGGATACTACCAGCGAATAGCCGCAGAAGCCCACGTCAGACCCGCTCCGAAAGCCACAAGCACGATATGATCTCCAGGTCCAAATTTTCCAGCCCGATGCGACTCATCGAGAGCAATGGCGCATGCTGCGGCGGAGGTGTTGCCATACTTGTGCAGATTAACGAAGACCCTATCCTCTGGGATTTCGATACGTTTGGTGATCGCCTCAATGATACGAAGGTTAGCCTGATGGGGAATGAGGAGTTTGATGTCCTCGGGTCGAAGACCGGAGCGTTCGATAACAGAGTTCGCAGAGTCCCGCATGCGAGTTACGGCCTGCTTGAATACATCAGTACCCACCATCGCAAGAGTGGAGAGGCGTTGATCAGCATTTTCCAGCGTAATAGGGCAGGCGGACCCCCCACCGGGAATATTCAACAGATCAGTTTGGCTGCCATCAGTACCGGTATCTGTGGCCAGAATTTGGCCCCCTCCCGGCTCCGCTTCCTTCAGCACGGCAGCGCCGGCCCCGTCCCCGAAAAGTACGCAGGTAGAACGATCGTCCCAGTTCACAAATGCTGAGAGTTTCTCAGCGCCAAGGATCAGTGCATTTTTACAGGTTCCTCCAGAAATCATTCGCTCTGCCAGTTTCATCGCGTAAAGGAATCCTGAGCAGGCCGCCGAGATATCGAAAGCGACTGCCTTGTGAGCTCCCAGATCATGCTGCACGTAGCAGGCGGTCGCAGGTGTCAGCGTGTTAGGGGTAATAGTTGCGACAATAATGAGCTCTACGTCAGAAGGGTCGAGTTCTGCCTGCTCAAGGGCTTTCCGAGATGCCTTGACCGCCATGTGTGAGGTAAACTCGTCCCCTGCAGCAATACGTCGTTCCTTTATTCCGGTCCGGGTAGTGATCCACTCGTCAGAGGTCTCAACCATGATTTCCAGATCGGAATTGGTTAGAATCCTTTCAGGGACGTAACTCCCCGTGCCTGCGATTGCGACTGGGAGCTGCGAGGCCGATTCGCTCATGTGCGCTGAGTGAATGACAGCTTTGATGCTCGAGCAAGCCTCGCCTTCTTTAAAATTGGGTAGATGAGCCGCTCCCCTAGTTCAGAGGGAGTGATCGATCTAGTGAATGGCTTTCATGGCATTCACAATGTGTGGATTGAGATCCTGTCTGATGGCCTCAGTAGCGACCCTGATAGCATTTTGAATGGCTAGGGCAGAAGAGGATCCGTGAGCGATGATGCAAACCCCATTGACCCCGAGTAGCGGGCTTCCACCATAGGACTCGTAATTGAAACGGTCTTTGATGTCGCGAAAAGCGCCTTTCGCTAGCAAGGCCCCGGCCTGCCGAATCGGGTTGGAATTGAGACCCTCACGAAGCCACTTGGACATGGCCTTTCCGGTAGCTCCGCAGGTCTTCAAGAGCACGTTGCCCACGAAGCCATCACAGAGGCAGACATCGAGCTTGGTCATGAAGAGGTCATACCCCTCCACGTTGCCTGACCAGCTAAAGGGAGCCTTACCGGACTCTACATACTTCCGGATCAGGGCAGAGGTTTCTTTGGTAAACTCGTTTCCCTTTTCCTCCTCTGCGCCGTTGGACATGATCCCTACCACGGGGGTTTTGATTTGCAAAACGTGTTGGGCGTAAGCGCTACCCATGATTGCATAGCCGAGAAGATGACTTGGTTTTGCGCCCGGATTGGCTCCTGCATCAAGGAGGTTGCATTGTCCGAACTCATTAGGGATAGGTGAAGCAATTCCAGCGCGTTCCACTCCTTCTAGGTGACGGAGCTTCAGTGTGCATGCTGCTACCGCCGCGCCAGTGTTTCCGGCGCTCACTACTGCGTCGGCCTGCCCTTCTTTTACCAGTTCAGTCGCTACCGCGATGGAGGACTGCTTTTTCCGTCTGACTGCATCAACTGCGGATTCGGACATTTCCACGACTTCTGGAGCGTGAACGATTTCGAGTCTTGGATCGATCAGGTTTTGCTCACGGCAACCCTGCTGGAGAGTTCCCTCGTCACCGACGAGAAAGAGCCGCTCGATGGCGGGGTAGAGATCGAGAGCATCTCGCGCACCACCTATGGTTACATCAGGTGCATGATCCCCTCCCATGGCATCGAGGGCGATTTTCATGAGAAAGCCCGGTGGGCCAAAAGTTTCCGATGGAGGAGTTGAAGCCCCGGTGGGAGAGCCACTGCTACGATTACATCACGTCAACGTCAAGAACCTGACGCTCACGGTAGAACCCGCAGGACGGGCAGGCGATATGGCCTGGAACACGACTGCCGCATTCGGGGCAGGTTTGAAGCAGAGGCTTTCGCCAGCGATTGGCACCCCTGCGCATGCGCTGTTTCATTTTCGACGTTCTGCGTTTTGGCACGGCCATGGCGATCTGGGGCAGTTAGGGTTACTTATCGGAGTTTTCCAGCTCGTCGAGGGCAGCCCATCGACTGTCCCCCTCCACGCCGGGCGGGTGATCTACATCATCCGTGGTGGGCTTGTCCACCGCTAAATAGCGTGGGTTGATTTCACACTTTAACGGCTCGTCTCCCTCGTCACACCTGGGATAGGCTGGAAAACTCAAGAGAATCTCCTCCCGCAAGGCTTCCGTGGCGTCAATCTCACCCCGAGTCCCTATTTCGAGGGCCATCGCAGCCTCGGGAAGGCTAATTGTCTTTCTGAAGGGCGTCAGGGTGCGAACGCACATGAACTCAAAAGGGGCCTTGAGACTGCCCTGAAGCAGAAGTTCATCGCCAAATCGTTGGACATGGAGCTTAAAAACAAGGGGCCCGAGTGGCTTTGCGTCATTTTGCGGGAGATCAAAAATGGCCGCGGAGAGTTCGTCCTCAAGTAGCTGACCGTCCTCGGGTAACAGGGCGAGATCAATGACGAGCCGTTCCATGGCGTTAATGTAGATTGAATATTGAGAATGGACGATTGAAATAAGGGCTGTGGAGCGCATTCCCCCCCATGTCCTGCTAGGAGCCTACTCCGAAGGGGTATTTCCAATGTCTGAGGATGGGGAAATCCTTTGGTTTTCTCCCCGGAAGCGGGGCTTGATTCCACTCGATGAGAGGTTTCACATTCCCCATGGGTTAAAGCGGGTGCTCAGGAAGCAGCCCTTTGAGGTGAGGTGGAACTCCGCGTTCCGGGAGGTGATTGAAGCATGCGGAGAAAGAAAAGAAACTTGGATCGATGAGGCAATTGTCGAGAGCTATGTCCAACTGTTTGAGATAGGTTTTGCCCACTCGGTTGAATGTTGGGATGCCGATGGGCTGCAGGGTGGGCTCTATGGTGTTTCCCTAGGTCAGGCTTTTTTCGGCGAATCCATGTTTTCGCGTAAAACGGATGCCAGCAAGGTAGCCCTTGTCCATCTCGTTGAGTGGCTTCGTGAAGAGCAGTATCTCATCCTAGATACCCAGTGGATGACTGATCATCTGCGCCAGTTTGGCGGCGAGGAGATCCCACGTGAGGAATACCTTACGATACTCCATGAGGCCCTTGAAGGAATTTACGAAGATCCGTCGTAGTGGACACGATGGAGGCAGTGGTCCGGTTGAGATCCTCGATGGCTGTGAAACCCCACTCCACTAGAACTGGGTGCATTCCAGCAGCCTTGGCTGTTTCAAAGTCGACAGTGGAGTCTCCGACGAATGCGACCTCTGAGGCCGAAACATTCATGGCGCGTGCGATAGAGAGAGCCCCAGCAGGATCGGGTTTGATGGGAACAGATTTCTTCTGACCGAGGATCCTTGTCCATGGCACCCACGAGAACATCCGTTTCATTATGTCCACAGTGTATCGGTGTGGTTTATTAGAGCAGACCGCCAGGGGCATTCCCTGGAGGTGAAGAGTGTCGAGCAACCTCCGTATTCCTGGATACAGGTGTGTGCCTGAGATGAGAGACTCTGAATAAAAGGAGAGAAAGCTCTCATGAACCTCATCGACCAGAGAGTCGACTGGTTCTCCACCAATAGCCCGATGTATTAGCATCCGGCTTCCATTGCCGATGAACTGCTCTACCAGGTCGGGCGGGTGAGTTGACAGGTCGTACTCCGCGAGGGCATGGTTCAGGGCCTCGGCAATACCGGGTAGAGAATTAACGAGAGTCCCGTCTAGATCAAAGATGGCTGCTCGCATCAGTAGCTAGAATAAGGGGAGACCTACTGTGAAAGCAGAGCCACTAGTGCTTCGTCACTGAAAGCGGCTGGATCCTCAGCTGCCTGCGAAAGCATTTCTTCGTCGAGAAGAGTGTCGAGGTGAGGGGTATCGAGTTCCTCTTGAAGAGGCAGTGGATCAACGCCTGCGCTTCCAGCAGAGGGTTCATCGCTGTTTAAAGTAATGAGGAGAGCGGCAACAAGAGAAGCCATTGACCCGGCGAGCAGAGGTCCGACCAGCGTCGGGCGCTTCCACCAGGAACGTTTCGCCCCGCTGGCCAGGCGGACTTCACGCATCACGTTCGAGACGAAAAGCGGGTCGATCTCTGCCGTCTCGGTCCTGTCCAGCAGGTCCCATACTGGATCATTCTCCCATGAGCTCTTCTCATGCTGGACGTTCATTGACATTGTGGTGCAGGATTTAACTCCCCCGCGCTGGGAAGGTTGCGAGAATTTGAGGTGAATTCTGTAAAAACATGAATGTGGGCTCCGGGAGTCAAAGCTCCTGCTGGGGATTATACCTAATTATAGTCCTTTGCCAGCTGATCGCGCACCGCAAGAAGGAGTTTTTTGGTTGCGAGGATGCCTTCTTCCTCACTGATTTTACGGCCTTCATACTCAATACCAACATGGCCTCGGTAGCCTGCGTCTAGCACAAGCTGCAGTGCCTTTACGTAGTCGGTCTTGGTCTCGTTTCCCTTCGCGTCGAAATTGTGGCTCTTAGCGCTGACACCCTTGGCAAAGGGCATGAGCTCCTTGATTCCCACATATCGATCGTAGCTTCCGAAGTTGCCGAAGTCGGGCAGAGAGCCGCAGTTTGGCAGGCCGACGTCCTTGAGAACCTTAGAGAGCCACTTGCCATTTGAGGAGAGGCCTCCGTGGTTTTCTACGATCACGTTGATTCCGTGTGTCTGTCCGAATTCAGAGAGTTTCCGCAACCCCTTGGTGGTATTGGCAGCCTTCTCCTCGTCGGATTTCCCAATTCCGTGGGCATTGACCCGGATGGAGTGGCATCCGAGGAACTTGGCGGCCTCGACCCATTTCTTATGGTTGTCGATCACTTTCTGGCGCCGTGATTCCTCTGCCTCCCCGAGGTGACCCTCTCCGTCAATCATGATCAGAAGGCTACTTACTCCCAGGTCGTCACAGCGAGTTTTCAGTTCAGTAAGATATTTCTGATCCGCGGCCTTGTCCTTAAAGAACTGGTTCACGTATTCCACGGCGGTAATCCCAAACTTTTCCTTGGTGACCCGGGGAAAGTCGAGGTTGGTCATTTTCTTACTTCGAAGGGTCCGGTGGAGAGACCACTCCGCGAGCGAGAGATCAAAGAGAGGCTTGGACTTCTTGTGATGATCGGCAGATGTCAGCTGCGGAAGAAGGAGTGCTCCGCCGGTGACAGCGCTTCGTTTCAGAAAAAGGCGTCTTGTGCTCATGGGGAGAAACTAGGCTGAGAGGCTCTTCGTGGGAAAGCTCCAAGTTTCTCAGTAATCTAGGGTGAAAAGGGGTGCTGGAGGCCTTTCGAGTCGGGAGGTGCAGGGAAATTGAGTGCGCGTTACTCCGATGGGAATCAAGTTGCAGTTGAGAAAGCGGGTCAAAGTAGGATACGGCTCATCCATGAGCATTACAACGAAACGTGGTGATGATGGGGGAACAGACCTCATGTTTGGAAAACGAACTGCAAAGGTGGACAATAGGATTGAGGCCATCGGCTCGCTCGATGAGCTCAATGCGGCCCTTGGGTTGGTCCGGGCCGATGCGAATGCCTCCATGGCAAAATCGATCGATCTTCTACAGGGTTACCTTGTGGGACTGATGGGAGAGCTCGCCGTTCTTGCCGAGGATCTTGAAAAATATCGGACCTCAGGGCACCCATCTATTACGGGGGATGAGGTGAAACTGCTCGAGAATCTTGCCCGGGAGATGGAGGAAAGCGGGATCGTATTTGACGGCTGGGCTCGCCCGGGTGCCAAGGGTAGCCGGACCGGTGCTCAACTTGATTTTGCTCGAACCGTATGCCGCAGAGCGGAGCGTCGGGTTCTCGTCCTTGCGGAGGAACTCCCAAATACAAACATGCTGCTGTTTCTCAATCGTCTTTCAGACCTGCTGTGGCTTTACGCGCGTCATTGCGAAGCTGTTGATTAAGAGAGCCTCTTGAAATCATAAATAGGAATTTCAAATTTCCCGGAATCTTCTAACATCTTCTACCAATGAAGTTACCTGTTTTCTTTCTGCTTATGGCTCTGGGGGTCTCACTGGCTTCCGCGGCTCCGAAGGTTCGCTGGCCGCGTGATGTTGTTGAATGGGAAAAACTCAAGGAGGCGAAGGAATTGGCCCAGAAGGAGGAGAAGGGTTTCGCCTTTATCTTCATCCCGACCGCATGGGACACGAAAGACTCGGGAGTGGTCCGGTCTGTCGATGCGACTAATGACGCTATTCGTGCTCTCAAGTCATTCTGCGTCGTGGTCAAGGGCAACTACCAGGAGGTGGTTGACGCTTCGCGAGGAAAGGAAAATGATGTCCCCAAGGCCTTGATCACAGGCTTGAGTGGAGCGGGAAACTCCTATCCTCTGGTTGTGGTTCTCGATGGGGCGATGAAGACCGTTCTAGGCAAAACCTCTGGCAACGATATTTATCAGGAGGGCAGTAAGGTGTTTCGTGATGCCAAAAAAATGCATCGCGAATTGTTGAAGAAAAAGGAAGAGGAGCAGTAGGGCTTCTCTGAGGCGCTCAGATGCGCTGAGATCCCGGGGCGCGGTGTTCTGCAGGTGGTTTGGTTAAAGGATATCCCCGGGCTGGTACGCAGCAGCTTCTGGATACCTCTCTTTGAGGTCGGCAACGGCATCAACAAAGGCGTCTACCTGGCAAGTAGCGGCCCCTGTATTACCCTTACCGGACTCGAATACCCTCTGGAGTTCATCGCGCGAGACGGGGATCCGATCATCAGCAGAAAGTCGGTCCAGCAGATCATTTTCGGTGATGGTTGCCTCCCGGAGATCTTTGGCCACGGCCAGTGCGTGCTCCTTGATTGCGGCATGGGCGGTCTCCCGACCAGCTCCCGCCTTGACCGCGGCCATCAGGAAAGAGGTGCTTAGCAGGAACGGCATATAACGCTCGTTTTCCCTGCTGATGGTCCCGGGAAAGACCTGCATCTGGTTCAGGATGGTCAGAAAGGTTTCGAGCAGGCCGTCTGCGGCGAAGAACGCATCGGGGAGCATGACTCTGCGCACGACCGAGCAGGATACATCGCCCTCGTTCCACTGCGCGCCACTCAGGCCTGCTCCCATTGCGAGATAGCCTTTCAAGATCACGTGAAAGCCATTGACCCTTTCGCACGACCTTGCGTTCATCTTATGAGGCATTGCACTTGAGCCCGTCTGTCCCTTGGCAAATCCCTCTGAAGCCAGCTCATGCCCTGCCATCAGGCGCAGGGTGGTACACATGGACGAGGGCGCAGCGGTGAGGTCTGTGAGAATTGATACGGTTCTCATATCCATGGACCTCGGGTAGACCTGACCTACGCAGACCCAGTCACCTGGTAACCCAAGGTGCAGAGCTACTTTCTGCTCGAGTTTCTTGACCTTCCCAACATCGCCATCGAAGAGAGACAGTTGATCCATCTGCGTGCCCACAGCCCCCTTTAATCCCCGGACAGGATAGCTTTCCACGAGCTGCTCGAGACGTTGCCGTGCGTCGAGAAGCTCCTCACCTGACATGGAGAGGCGCTTGCCGAAGGTTGTCGGTTGGGCCGCAACGTTATGGGTTCTGCCCGCCAGAATGACGTCCCTCCATTCATGAGCTCGTTTCGCGAGCGTGGTAAGGGAGGCAATGGCCTTGTCGTGAATCAGGCGAAGGGAGGAAAAAACCTGCAACTGCTCCACATTCTCGGTGAGATCTCTGGAGGTCATCCCCTTGTGGATTTCCTGATGGCCGGCAAGATCGTTGAATTCCTCGAGCCGGGCCTTGACGTCATGACGGGAAATACGCTCGCGCTCCTCAATCGACTCCAAGTTGACCTCTGTCTTAACGGCTTCATAGGCCGCGATCGCTTCTTCCGTGATGGGGAGGCCAAGCTCCCTTTGAGCGCGCATGACCGCAATCCAGAAGTCGCGCTCGAGGATGATGCGGCCTTCGGCGGACCAGATCTCCTTCATGGCACGGGAAGCGTAACGATCGGCTAGGACATTCGGGATCATATCAGACTGAAGGGGTAAAGGAATGTCTCGTGGGTAGCAAGCCACACGACACTTTTGAGCTAGAACGCATGGAGGCTGCCCTAGCTGCTAGGGTCCCTTTGTGGTAGTGCGGGTGCTCAATCCCCGGCGAAGAGGTAGCCCTTGGGCACGATACGAAAGCCTCCGCCTTCGACGCCGTCCAAGAACCACTCTCCATCGAGCTCTTTCCCGTCATCGTTGATCAGGCCGCGGAGTTGAAAGCGCTTGCCGGCGAAGGTGATCTCTCCTGTCCTCTCGTCGCACAGCTGGTATCT
>Ga0160423_10004956_pt1 | contig 10909 bp, 7 predicted proteins | sample CRUFie14St8metaG_FD_108191 | JGI IMG/M metagenome (GOLD analysis project Ga0160423, IMG submission 108191) | Marine microbial communities from the Costa Rica Dome - CRUD Field 142mm St8 metaG | ecosystem: Environmental > Aquatic > Marine > Oceanic > Photic zone | place: Costa Rica: the Eastern... | reverse complement strand
GGTATAGGAATTGCAAATGATATTTTAATTGAAGGTGCTTTAAAAAATATTTTTGGAGGAAAAGGGATGCCATCAATTAAAATTCTTGTGCAAACCGAACAAGGCCCTTCATCAGGAAAAGCATCACATTCTCCAAAAATGTTAAATTTTCCAGGCAGCGTTGGATTTTTTATTGAGTTAGAGGAAGAAAGCTTTGAAGTTGGACTACAAAGTGATGTCGTTTTAAATTTGCCAAAGAAACAAAAACTCGATTTAATCTCCAGGCTTGAACTTGGTATCAATGAAAAAGGATTTAATATTGATATTTTTCTGGATTTAAAAGGAAACTGGAATGAACCATTTGGAATTCCAGGATTAGATTTGGAAGAAGTAGCCTTAAAATTTGGAATTGATGATATTGGTGAAGTAACCTTCGGATTTAAAGGAATAAGTGAAATTGCAGAGACAAAGGTAGATTTAGCTGCAGAAATGAGTTTTTTATTGGAAGCAGAGGGGCTACCTGATGGAGTTGCAATAAAAGGAGAAATTGAAGACCTTAACATTCCGCATTTAATTGAACTTGCTGAAACTATGGCCGGAGGGGATGCAAAAGCATTATTTGGAGACAATATTCCTTTGCCAGAATTTAAAGATATTGCATTTGCTTTTGCCACACCTGGCATGAGTGACCCAGATTTAGGGTTAGTTGATTCTGGGTTTTTGATGAAAGGTAAATGTTTCCTGCTAGGACAAGAACTTGGTTCAACTCTTGTGAGTGTTGGACCAAGTGGTATAAAACTGGATGACGAAATAGCAGACATAGATCTAAAAATTTTAAAATTAAAAAACAATGTAATGAAATTGAATGTTGGATTTACAGCTCCCCCCTCATTTTTAATATCAAGTGATTTTGATTTTCTTGGAGTAACGCAAAAAGCAGACGTCTCTTTCAATGACGGTATCTATGAGATGACTATTGTTGACAAAATTGGAAATATTTGGGAATCAGAAATTACTTTTGGGTTTGGTTTTGATCCAGATGCTCAAGGAGTTCCTGATATATTTATTGAAGGTTTAATTAAAGAAGACATGTTTGACTATCTAAAAACTCAGGCACCAAAAAAAGTTGAGGAATATTTCTCTGTTTTAGATGATGGATACAAAGCTGCAGTTCAAAAAATTAATGGTGCAAAAGCAAAAGTTAGGTCGATTGACGGACGTATTCAAAGAGAAAAAGAAAAAATTCAGAGAGCGAGAAATAATGCTGAAAGCGCTGTAAGAAATGCTGAAAATAGAGTTCGACAGTTACAAAACAATGCTAATGGTGCTAGGAGTGCATATGAAAGCAATCGTCATCGATGTGGATGGCGACACCCGTCAGCATGTGTTCGGGAAGGTTGGTATTGGGGTAAATGGAGAGGCGAACAAGCAGCAGCTAATGCAGCAATGGCAGTATTAAGATCAGTTCAATCTACCCTTCAACATTTACCATCAGAGCTTATGGACCCTGTTTTGAGTACTCTAGAGATTGAAAGAGCTACTGCAATGACAGCATTAAATCTTGCTGAGGCAATTATTGTTGGTTTTGAAGATATGAACAATTGGATGAGTTCCGGGTTACAAACACTCACAAAAGAAGTTGGAAATTCAGAAGCATTGGTTTTAAAGGAAGTTTTTTTTGAAGGTGACCTTGAAGGAATGTTACATGGCGCTCCAATGATCCTTACGATTGACCTTGAAGTATTCGGTAAGGATTTGGGTAAACAAGAATTTGCCTTTAAATTGGATGATCCTGTGTTTGACGCAGAGCAACTTGTATTTATTCCGCTTCATATGATTTATGAATTATTTAATCAATATGTTCCTTCTGGACTTAAAAAAATCATTGGTCCTGTCCTTGCAAAGATCAACGAGGAAAGTCAGAAAGTAGAAGAACAAGTGCATGCCGAATTATCAAAAATTCCAAGTATGAATATGAAAAGTTTGGATGATATAAAAAATTCTATTTCAGTAGCAAATAATAAAATTATCCTTGCGCAAAATAATTTAAATTTCAAAGATACACAATTTGATTTTGGTAATTCGAATTTGATTTTGGCACAAAATTCGTCTTCTGACGATGCTAAACCCAAAAAAAGTAATGTAAATAATAAATCAGAAAAAAAATCCCTAACCTTGAAGGAAAAAATAAATAACTATAAGAAAAAAAGAGAAAAACTTTTAGATAATGTCATCATGAGAAACAAAGCTTTCGGAGAGGCTTTTGCTGAATTCACAAGTAAAAGCCTTGATGAAAGACAAAAATTAGAAAATGATCTTTTTGTCCCATACACTGACATTCATATTCCACCGAGCGAACTTTTCACTGAAAAATTACTTGTTGCGAGACATTCAAAACTTTGTCTTGGCCAAAATGCTTCAGGAAAAATAACTTTTCATGCATGTAATGAAAACACAGGAGGATTATTGTGGGCAACAAAGAAGGTTTTAATTGATCCCCAAACAAGCAAAGTCAGAATATATGATGAGAAATTTGCAAAACAACATCCTAATCTCTTATATACCCAAATTCTTCATAACGGGATGTGTTTGACTACTCCATTTCATCTTCAATCATTTGATGAAAATTCTATACAAGTACACACGGCTAAATTAGAGGCTATAAGTAAAAAGGGTGCTAATAATATTGACGCACAGCTAAAACTAGAAAGTTGTAGGCCAGATGCGCATGGTCAACTATGGAAAGTTATTAAAGCAACACATAGTAACCAAAATGATTCTCACGGTTTTGCTCTCAGAGAGAGAGACTCAGGTTATTGCTTAAGGCCAGATGTTGTTAAGGCTCATACAAAAAAAGGCGTAAGTAAAGAGGTTAATGCTGTTTTTTACCCTTGTAGTGGAGTTGCACATTCAATTTTTGAGATACAAACACCTAGTGGGGATCTTCCAGTATGGTATGACCATAATGGCGTTATCAAATCTGACAATGGTTTTTGTTTAGATGTACCTAATGATCCAAAATCTAATTCGAATAGAGGTAGTGTTGTGTTTCTTCAAAAATGCGTTGATGACGAATATGATAGATGGGATTATGTTGTTGATTATGATAAAACAGTAAAAATTATTAATGATTTTACTGGAAACTGTTTGTACCCTTACAAAAAGGATGAAGGTGTTATTGCTAGTGCACAAGAGAATCAACTTGTTCAAAGACCATGTGATGCTAGATTTGGACAAGGTTGGTCAATGAAGGTTATTCCAAATAGTAAGTTTTTTCAGCTTGAAGCCATTGATTCAGATAAAAAGTTAACTGGTCAATGTATGATTCCGGATAAATACACACCTGAATCATCGTCAGCAGTTAATATTATGGTTCAAAGTTGTAATCCAGCAAATAGAGGAAGATGGGAATTTGGTCATTGGAAAGGTAATTTTCAGTGGACAGAATGGACAGAGCAAAATTTTGGAGAGACAAGTACAGGAGCTAATGATTTATCAAAAATTTATTGGATTTCTCAAGATAGTATAGCTGATAAAAATTCAAATGGTGTTTGTAGAGTTCTCATTGGTGATCATACAAGTGGAAATAATTATAGTATTTTTCCTGGCACATGGTCTGGAGAAAATGAAACTTGTAACTATATTGATCAAAGTAGAATAGTTTCACTAGACCCGGCTAAAATAACCGATAGCGAAACTTATATAGAAGTTTTAACTGGTTTAAGCGTTGGAAGTGGTGGAGTTGGGAATTGGCTTAATAGTACATCAGCTGTGCCACATGCTACTCCAATACCTAATACTCAACCACCTCAATTAAATTACACACCATTTTTAGCTGGTGGTTCAGAAAAAGAACCCCATGTATATTTGTGCAGAGTTAAAGACAATTCAGATAAAAATTGGTATTATGGATATCAGGCAGATGGTAAGAAATGTTTAGCCCCCTCTAAAAATTACACTTCATCTGAAATAATAGTATTTAAAGTAGTTAACAACAATTAAATTAATTAGAGGTGGGTTTTTCATGAAAAATATTACGTGCTTTAATTTATCTTTCTTAGTTAAATTTTTTCTTATTTTTATTTATATTTGCGTTCATTCGAGTTGCAGTCAAAAAAACTACAATTATGCAAATGCTTCAAGTCAAGCAAAGATAAAAGCCGATGCTTCAATTCATAAGAAAATTAGTGACTTTTCATCAAAAATAAATGAGAAAAAAAATAAGCCAAATAATACAAATGATATTATTCTTGGTCTCAAAGCATTTGCTAATAAAAATTTTGAGGAAGCCAATTTTTATTTTCAACATGCAATTAAATTTGATCCACAAAATCCATATCTTCATAAATTAAATGCCATGAGTTATCACCTTCGAGGTGACCTTGGCGATCCAGACCAGTATGAACTAGCACTTGTTGGTTATGAACTCGCTGGCAGAATGGATCCTGGTGATAGTTCTATTCCATATTTTCAAGGAATTATTAATTATGCTATGTCAAGGTATAGACAGTCGCAAGATTTCTTTGCTAAAGCAATAATGACTAATGACAGAGAATATAGCTATTATTTGGGCTTGGCAGCATCATCATATTATTTAGGTGAAATAGACAGAGCTTACATTAACGCCAAAAAAGCCTATGAGTTAAATCCAAAAAACATTAATACTCTTCAGGCTAAAGGAATTATTGCAGCATCTTTTGGGTCGATAGATGATGCTAATCATAGCCTCAATCAGGTTGCAATGTATACCGAAAATTCTAAGGATTTGCGTTTGGATTTTATTAAGAAAAGAATTGATGATTGGTCTAGCTATTATAGATCACCAAGAATAAAGTCTGACAAAAAATTACAAATGCTATTGACACAAGACCTTGATGTCTACGGAATTCCTGAGGATGGTGATCTTGATTCAACAAATGGAACAGCTTCAAATTTTTCAGTTGATAGTTCAAATAACTCTAATATTCAAAACACTTCGGATTCATCAAATACATCGTCATCTAAAAATACTAGGGTAAATTCGCCGAAAAAAAATTTAAAGACAAACATAAATACCCCAAAAATGGCTTTGGTTGATGTTGCTATTATTAGAACTGAAGAAATTTATAAAAGTTCAAAGGGTGTGAATTTATTAAATGGTTTAAATTTATTTTTTAGTGGAGATGATAGTTTTTTTATTGGTCAGACTTTAGGTAAAGACAATAGAGTTGCTAATACGACAAATAATCAATTTACTATTAAATTAGGAACTAATGCTGCTGGACTAAATTATTCGCTTAATATTTTTAATGATAATTATGACAGAAACGAGGTAATTGCAAGACCGACTATTTTGGTTCAGGATAACCAAAAATCAAGTTTCTTCTCTGGTGGAACCATGCATATTGTATTAGAAGGTGGTGTTGCTGGAAGTGGCTCAATAGAGCCAATTGATGTTGGAGTAACGCTTGAAGTTAAGCCAAAATTCCTTGATTCAGAAACTATAAATATAAATGTGCTTGCACAAAGAACATTTTTGGAAACTGCCTTATCAGGTGTAAATGACAACCTCACTGGTACTTCCTTCGCTCAAACATCAAAAACTAAAATTCAAGCTAACTTAACATTGAAGTATGGTGAGACCATGGTCCTTTCAGGTTTATCTGATCAAGAAAAGGAAAATATTGATGATAAAGTTCCATTAGTTGGTGATTTACCTGTTATCCAGTATCTATTTAGAAACAACACAAAGCTTTCATCAAAAAGAACTGTGCTTATTTTATTAACACCTCGACAAGCTACATTATCGTATGAAGATGGGGAATCTATGAATCCTGAAGCTGATGTAAAAACAACCAACCTCACAAAACTAGAAGGTGATAATTGGATGAAACCATCTCCCAATTTAAAAGGTATTGTCTCTCACTTATCTAAATACGATTTTTTTAATCAATTTAGAAAAGGTGATATTATGGTTGAAAATTGGGCTGGTGAAGGCACAATTTACGATGTAATTAATAGAACATTAGAATATTTCTATATAAGATATGGTTTTGCAAAAAATAGCACTGCTCAATTATAAATAACCTACTTTTTACAAGTAATATCTGCTAATAATTCAAGTGTTGAATCGTGGCCAATGTAGACTACATCTGAGGGATTTGTACTTTTAAATTTTGCCTTTTCCCAATTTGAATCTGAATAAAAATAAGATTTCAAATATTGGCGAGAAAATTCCGAACAATGAATCCTTAGATAAATTTTGTTGCTGTTTATATTATCTTTAGTTGGTTTAGTGTACCTTGTTTTTAGCCATACATATACGTCATGATTTTCAAAACGAATTTCTTCGTGATTGTACCAATATTCATTATCAGAAAAGTTAGTGTCGAGTTGAGTCCACTCAGCATGAACAGTTGTGGAAAAAAACATCAAACAAAGTAAATTAATAAATGTCATATTTAGATTATAATTTGGTTGGAATAATATAGGAAGATTTTTTTATTTTTACCCAAATTAATTGTTAGCAAAAAAAAAAATCAAGTTACCTGAAGAGTCATATATTTATAATTCATTATTGATTTTTAGAGTGGTATTTTTAATAATAGAGTATTAATTTAATAAATATTGATTTATGGGATATATAAAAACTTACTTGCTTTTGTCAGTACTAACTTTCTTGTTTATTTTTGTAGGTTTTGCTATAGCTGGCGAAAGTGGTGCTCTGATAGCATTTGTGATTGCTTTTATGATGAATATTTTTGCATATTGGAATTCAGATAAAATTATTTTAAAGATGTATAAAGCAAAACAAATTGATACTAATAAAAACCAGAAACTTTATCAAAATATAAAAAAATTAGTTGAATATGCTCAATTACCATTACCAAAGTTGTATATCATTGATAATCCTCAACCCAATGCGTTTGCAACAGGTAGAAACCCTGAAAATGGTGCTGTTGCAATTACCACTGGACTATTAAATATGTTAAATGAGGATGAGGTTTTAGCTGTTGTAGCTCATGAACTTGCGCATATAAAAAATAGAGATACTCTTATAATGACTATTACAGCAACCTTGGCTGGAGCTATTAGTATGCTAGCTAATTTTGCATTTTTTTTTGGTGGAAATCGTGGAAGGGGTGGACACCCAATAGTAATGATTCTAGTTGCAATAATTGCCCCTTTAGCTGCAATGCTTGTTCAAATGGCTATATCAAGAAGAAGAGAATATGCGGCAGATTATATAGGTGCCAAAATATGTAAAAACCCTCTAGCATTAGCTTCAGCTTTAGATAAAATTTCTTCTGGAGCAAGCAGAATTGACAATATGGATGCAGAAAATAATCCTTCAACAGCTCATTTATTCATCATTAATCCCTTACATGCACGTGCTGTAGATAGTTTGTTTTCAACACATCCGAATGCGCAAAATAGAATACAAGCGCTTCGAGAAATGGTTCTAAATGAAAAAAATTAACTTTCAGTTAATCAAAGTCCTAATTGTATTAAGCTGTTTCATTTTTTTACCATTTACATATGCAAAAGAATATAAATGGAAGATGGCCACAAGTTGGAGTGGAGGGGTTAATTTTGAAGTTGGTGCCAAAGCCTTTGCGGAAAAAATAAACTATCTCTCGGATGGAAAGATCAAGATTCAAGCATTTCCAGGTGGTACCCTTGGTAAAGCTTTCAAAGTTTCAGGCACGGTTAAAAATGGAGTCGCGCAAATTGGTCACTCATGGATGGGCTATGATTGGGGAAAAGATAAAACTACGGTACTTTTTGGTGGCTGGGCAGGATCAATGGATTCAGAAAAAATGCTCCATTGGCTTTATGAAGCTGGTGGTACTGAGTTATGGAAACAATACCGATTAGAAAAATATGGTTTAATTTCTATTCCTTGTGGAATAATTCCATCAGAAGTATTTTTACATTCAAGAAAGCCAGTGAGGAATTTAGAGGACCTCAAAGGGTTGAAGTTGAGGACTTCAGGGGCATGGTTAGAGATGGTCAAGAATTTAGGGGCAGCAGCTGTTACAATGCCTGGTGGAGAGGTGTATACCTCACTTGAGCGAGGAACGATTGATGCTACTGAGTGGGGAACATTATCGATCAATGTTCCGATGGGTCTACATAAAATAGCTAAATATATTATTATTCCCGGCGTTCATCAACCTAATGGCGTCTGGGAGTTACTAATAAACAAGAAAGTGTGGGATAAGTTAGATCAACGAGACCAAGCATTGATTGAAAGTGCAGCGAAGTTAGTAACGTTAGAGAGTTGGACATCAATTGGGCATAATGATGCGATGGCACTAAAGCAATATAAGGAAGAAGGAAACGAGATTATTGTTTTAGATACGAAGTTTAAAAAAGCAGTCGTTGAAGAATCTAAAAAATGGGCAGCAAAGAATGCGAAGAAAAACAAGTGGTTTAAAAAAGTGTATGACCATCAAGCTGAATTTAATAAACTTTGGGCTGATTCAAAGTCTTATCGAAATGTGACTGATTAATTCTTATGGTTTTAGAAAGAATTAAAAAATTAAAAGCTTTAATCTTATTTTTTTTACTTTTGATCTCAAAAAGTATTTTATCTGCTCCTAATTTGATTGATGGTATTTATGAAACAGAACTTGGCAAAGATGAGGATGGTTATTTACATGTAGAATTCAAAGAATGTTTGGATTCTAAAGGGCTTTTTTGTGGATATATCTATAAAGCTTTTGAACATCCTAGCAATAAAATTGATCAGAAATATGAACATTTAGACAAGCTTATGGTTTGGGATATTAAGAAAAATAAAAATAATTTTATTGGTAAAATTTGGGCACCTGATGATGATAAAATCTACAAGGTTAAAATATCCTTTGTCAATGAAGCTGAAATTAAAGTTAAGGGATGCATTATGATTTTCTGTCGCACTCAATATTGGAAGCTTGTTGAAAAACGTAGTTCAAAAATTGATTTAAATCTAATAACAAAAAAATTATTTAAAGATTAAGGCGTACCTCAAATTTGTGTATTAATAAACAATCTTATCGTAAATAAATTATCAATGAAATTATTGCTTCTATTTTTTTTAAGTGACTGCACAGCAAGTGCTCAGGTAGATTTTGAAGATTTAATGTTTGAGGATAATAACTTATATTTAAAAGAGTCAAATGAAAAATTCACAGGGCATGTTAATGGAAAAGCTAATGGTTATGTTCAAAATGGATTAAAAGAAGGTAAATGGACATATTTTTTTTCAAAAAATAAAATTCATAAGATAATTCATTACAAAAATGGAAAAAAAAATGGATTACAAAAGGAATTTTATGAAAATAAAAATTTAAAATTCATTGGCAAGTTTATTAATGGAAAAAGAAACGGATTACATAAATCATACTTTTCAAATACACAAGCGGAATTGGAGTTAAATTTTATTGATGATATTTTTCATGGTATTTACAGGAGATATTATGAAAATGGACAATTAAATGTTGATTCATCTTACTCAAATGGAAAATTGAATGGAAGTTATGTTTCTTATTTTGTTGATGGAAAACTTAAAAATCAGACTCAGTATAAAGTTGGGATAGAGTTTGGTAATTTTTATTGGTTTCATTCTAATGGGAATATAAAAAACAGGGGATACCTGAAGAATGGACTCAAAGAGGGAATTTATGAGGTATTTGACGAGACTGGTAAGAGAATTTTAAAAAAAAGTTGTATAAAAAATAAATGCGAATTAATGAGGTAAAAATAAAACTAACTATCTTGCAAGTTGCCTTTCTTTAATTTCATCGAGAGTTTTACAATCTATACACAAAGAAGCAGTGGGCCTTGCTTCGAGCCTTTTTAAACCAATTTCTATTCCACAATTGTCGCAATAACCATAATCATCATTTTTGATTTTGGAAAGGGTACTTTCTATTTTTCGAATTAACCTTCTTTCTCTATCTCTGTTACGTAATTCAAGTGCCATATCAGACTCTTGACTTGCTCTATCATTTGGATCAGCAAAAACAGTCATTTCTTCTTGCATGTTATGAACGGTTTTGTCTATGTCCTCACCAAGTTGGTTTTTTATATTTGTTAAGATTTTTGTAAAATGTTCTTTTTGCTTAGCAGACATATACTTCTCACCCTTCTTTGGAATGTAGGGTTTTACATTGCTTTTGAGATCAAGATCCATAAAAATATTTTAAATTGTAAACACACTTTATACCTAAAATAATTATGATTTTCAAGTTAAATTTGATATTTTGTTCTATATTTTAAATTTAACTTTATTAAAGAACCTTATTAATATATTATACATAATTAGCTTTTTTCGGGGTGTAGCGCAGCCTGGTAGCGCGCCTGCTTTGGGAGCAGGATGTCGGGAGTTCGAATCTCTCCACCCCGACCATTTTCAGTGTGCCCGTAGCTCAACTGGATAGAGCACCAGCCTTCTAAGCTGGGGGTTACAGGTTCGATTCCTGTCGGGCATGCCATTCATATGGTGGCAGTAGCTCAGCTGGTAGAGTCCCGGATTGTGATTCCGGTTGTCGCGGGTTCAAGTCCCGTCTGCCACCCCATTGTGCAAATAATGTTTAGTATTTATTTGACACAAGCTGTACAAATAATTATACTACCTTAAACATAAGGAGATAATTATGAACAATGAAAGATCTGAATTTTCAATTGGAGTTGTTTCAAAGTTAACTGGTATTAACCCAGGTACATTACGTATGTGGGAGAAAAGATATGATGGATTTTCGGCTAAACGTTCTCCTGGTAAGTCTAGATTATATGACGATTCTGATATTAAACGTTTGAGATTAGTAAAAAAGTTACTCGACAATGGGTATCAGCCAGGCAAAATAATGCATTTAGATATAACTGGACTTGAAGATAAACTTAAGTACCTTCAAGATAATAGTGAACTGGTTGTTACTTCCTCAAATTCATACAACCTCATTCT
>Ga0160423_10004955_pt1 | contig 10909 bp, 11 predicted proteins | sample CRUFie14St8metaG_FD_108191 | JGI IMG/M metagenome (GOLD analysis project Ga0160423, IMG submission 108191) | Marine microbial communities from the Costa Rica Dome - CRUD Field 142mm St8 metaG | ecosystem: Environmental > Aquatic > Marine > Oceanic > Photic zone | place: Costa Rica: the Eastern... | reverse complement strand
TCACTATAATCATCTGAAGCTAATTCTGTAGGTATAAATTTAAGAGGAGTTTGTTCTAGTGCATATGATGAAAGAGATTCAACATCAAACACATTATAACTTTTATATTTCCAATATCCTGTTTTTGTAATTGGCATTTTTAACCTTGTCTTATAACTTCAATTCTATCAGATATACTTGATAAGTTTTTAAAGTACGGGAATTGAAAGAATTGTAAATCAATATCCTGTTCGGTAAATTTAAAATCAGACGTCACATAAACTGGATTATAAATCACTAATTGCAATAAATTACTAATTAATGTACCAGATGCTGTATCTCTTCTGGTAGTAAATTCTATAACTCCGTCAATGTCTAATATTAACTGAGATAAATCTTTAAGGCTTACAACTTGACCTAATTGTAAGTTCTGGGTGTTGAAGTAATCTAAAAAGATAGTTGCTACTTCATTTTTTACAGATGATAAATCTCTTCTACTATTTTTATCTACCTCTATATATAGATAGGAATCTTCACCTGCTACATCTGCAAAATCAAAATCAGTGACTGACTGAGAAACTCCGAAATTTAACTCCATGTAAACCGGGTCCGTTACCATTAATTCAGTAGTAGCAGATTTTATATCATTTAACAATATATTAATTGCATTCTTTTGAGCTATTGATAGATAATTTGTTCTAATATCAAGAGAAGTTTCTAATACTTTATTAGGTACTGAAAAAATATAAACATTATTAAAATCACAAGAATCAGCAAAATTTATTTGATTAAACAATACCCTTGAGTCGTCATTAGGTCTATCTAAACCTATATCAAAAAAATACTTTTGATAAATTGAAGTATAGTCAAAGTTGTTTACTACCTCAACAGATTTTATCCAATTGCCGAAATTTTTACTAATGTAATTTTTATAATCATCAGTTGTTACTAATCTATATTGAGAATTGAATAAGTTAGGGGCATTTTCTTTAATTTCAGCAACCGTTTCTTTTTGTTTAAACAATGTTGATGAATTTTCATTTGTAAATGTTACATTAGCGCTTTGGGCAGAGGTAATAATATTAGTACCTGCCGGTATAGTATCATTTAAAATTTCATTAAAGTTAGAAGTGTTATAAAAGTATAATTGCTGATTATTCAATGTACCTTTACTTACTTGTCCTTCACTGCCATCAGATTTCAAATAATAAATTTGTACTATATCTCCAGCATTTAGTTTTTTACCATTTACATTATTACCAAATTTTATTTCATATTTGTCTTCTTCATTATATCTAACAGAAAACTTTTTAGCATTTCCGGTTTCGAGATACAACGATGATGACTTAGACCATTTTTCCCAAATAGAATTTAAACCTACTGGTTTAACATAAACATCTATACTATTATTATCAATAAAGAAATTATCTACTACATCGGTTGCCGCTAATGTAACAACTTCATTATTTTCTCCTATAGCTTCAAATATCGGAAACTCTACATATTCACCGTTATAAAGTAATGTATTGTTTTGAAGATTAGTTAAAGCTTCAACTCCATTTAAAGATTTTTGAAATGAAACATCTTCAGTAAAACTATAAGAAGTACCACTAAAAGTAAAGTAACTATATCTTGGTATTGTATATAAGTTAACTTCAAGATTAGCATTAGCAGTTGCTTCAAATGATAAATTAGATGATTGTGGACCTGTTGGGTTATAATCAATGCTTTTTACTATCTGATTTATGTTTTCGTATAATTCAGCTTGACTAAAATTACTCTCAGAAGAGTTTTTGTTAAGATAATAAATTAGAACATGATAAGAATAGGCAACAATATCAATAATAGCTGATAGGTTACTACCTTCATAGTTTTGATCAGTAAAAACCTTTTGCTGATTCATTCTTTCGATGATTAGGTCTTTAAGACTAATAGCATCAAATGCTACATAACCATCTTGTTCTATTCTAAAATCTGATTCTGCCATGATTATTGATAAAATTGTACTCCAGTTGAATTTAACAACGCATTAAAATTAATTGTTGTATTATTATTTATGAATGGTACTTCAAGCACCAATGATATATTGTATTGATTATTTTCAGGTTCAGCTAACACTTCTATCTCTCTAGGAGTAACTCTTGGTTCTTGAAGTTTTATTTGTCTGTTTATAACGTTAGCTATACGTTCTGCTGTGGTATCTGAACAAGGTAAAAAAAGATATTGATTTAAATTTAAACCAAAATTAGGGTTTAAAATTTTATCTCCTGGAAAAGTAGTAAATAGATTAACAATACTATTTTTTATAGCTCCTAAGTCATAACTACCTACTAGGTCTTTATCTTTTAAATCAGAATATAACGCAGCTTGTTGTGTTTGATCAAATTCAAAATCAACCTTTACATCAGCATAAGTAAACTGAGGTTTATTCTCTATATTTTTAGGTTTTGATAGATTACCTAAAATAATGTTAGCCATATTAATATTTATAACTACCTTTTAATTAGCTTCTGCAGCATAAATAATATTGTGGAAAAGAAATTCAATAAGATTTACGAATCTTACGTTTCTAGATATACCAGAGGTGGTTTTCTTACTGGTGATTTAGTAAAAGTAAGAGATGATTACAAATCTACAGAAGGATACAAAAAATTAAGTCCAGAGTATAAAGCTAAATTAGACGAGCTTTTAGCTAGTGACCTTAACTTACGAGTATCAGGTATTGAAAACAAATACCCTTCTAATCAACCAGGTAATACCGACAATTCAAGCGGAGAGTTTGCTATTACAGTTTCGCAAGAAACATCTCCTGGTAGGTATGATGGATTTTATCAATTTCCAACTGACATTTTTCAGGAAGTAGATGTTTACCCTAACAGAATGCCAGTGCCAGATAGTATGGTACGTCCTAACGGTACTGAAATTGACCCAGATACTTTAGAATTTGAAGATCCTGGTGTAGGAGCCGATCCTTTAGTATCGCAAGTCGATCCTGGATATTTACCAGATGCTGAAAAACAGCCTAAACAGGGTGATGATAAAGAATTGCATAATGTTAATGCAGGTATTGATCAATTTGGTGCACCAGAACATGATGCTACTGCAATTGGTGGTGGTAATATGCCTGACACTAGCATTTACTTAAAGTAATAAAGCAAGAGTAAGCACAGATTTCAAAATCCATAACAAAAGACATTTTGTATAAGAAGTCGTGGCAAATAGTAAGCTGCGACTTTTTCTTATCTTCACTAATGCAAGGTAAGTCATCAATATAATTAAACATCTCTTTTAACAATACAGGGTAATCATTATTAAACACATGCTCATTCTTTATCGCAAGCTTTCTGCACTTAAGAACATGTCCATGCTCGATAAGCTTATACAAATCAGCAACAAGTTTGGATACATTAGAGCTATCATCAATTTCAATCTTTCCATCATTTGTAAGCTTTTGAATCGTATTGATGGTCTTTCTAAGATCTGGAAAGTTGTCCCTAATAATTTGTTTCAAGTCATCTTCACTACATACGATACTCTCCTCATTCAATATATGAGCCATGCGCCTGGTTACGTCATCTACATCATGAGTTATGTTAAATACTTGGCACCTGCTTTGTAATGCTGGAATGATTCGATGCTTGTAGTTTGCAGTAAGAACAAATCGAGTAATTGCACTATACTCTTCCATTACATTACGCAATGCTCTCTGACCATCTTGAGTTAAACCATCACACTCATCTAAAATAATAACTTTTATAGGAAAGAGACTCTTTGTCTTAGCATAGTTCGTAACCTTACTACGAATAGTATCGATACCATTTTCATCTGATGCATTGATATATAAATGATCGCATTCAATAAGTTCATTGACTATAATCTTAGCAAGAGTAGTCTTGCCAATACCCGGACTACCTACAAGAAGTACGTTTGGAATCTCTCCACTCTCTTTTGCTTTATCAATCAATTGTTTGATTGAATTGCCTTGCTTAAGACAATAGTCAGCAATCTGCTTCGGGCGATATTTTTCTACAAGTAAATTATCGAACATATCACTATGATATGAACTATCTATCGCTTTTCAAATAGTTTTACTAATTCAAGGCAACAACAAAATGCATTTATTTCTTTATCCAATACTTGAGTATTCTGATAGAGATAATTAGAAATAGTAATTAATAGATCTCTTTTGAATTTTTCAGGAAGGTCTTTTTCGTGCGTGTAATTAAAAAGAAGCTTAAGAAGAGAGTGATACTCGCCGTTAAACTTCTCATCATTGTCAGTAAGAAATTGTCTAATGTTTTCAGAAATGCCAGATTCAATTCTATCATACAAATCGTCAACAAACACCTGGTCTGTTTCTTCCTTATCAATAGTGAGTCTTCCATTGACTGTATACTTTTGTATATTGTTAACACATTTTCTAATATCAGGGTAATCCTTTTTTATCAACTTAATGAAGTAATCCCTGTTTTCTTCAGTAAGGGTAATTCGTTCATAATTAAGAATAGCACTACAACGTTTTACTACTTCTAAAATAGGAGGAGTTAAATCAAAGTTTTGACACCTACTTTGTAATGCTGGAATAATCTTATGAATGTAATTACAAGTAAGAATCCATCTAGTTGTTCTGCTATATTCTTCGATGGCATTACGAAGAGCTTTTTGAGACTCTTGCATAAGACCATCGCACTCATCCAATATAATAACGTTTATTTTGCCTCTCTTAGGACGTTCTTTCGCGTACGATATAGCTTTTTTACGAATCGATTCAATATCGTTTTCATCAGAAGCATTAATGTAAATATAATCACACTTTATAAGATCTTTTACGATAATCTTAGCTAAAGAAGTTTTACCAATACCAGGAGGACCAGCAAACAATAAATTAGGTATTTCTTCCTTTTCTTTAAACTGGTTGAAGACTGCATAATTCTCGTCTGTAAGAATTATGTCATCTAAGGTTTGTGGTCTATACTTCTCAACAAATAGACTATCGAACATATCATTATTTACTATCAGACGAGCCAAATCCATCAGCTCCTCTGTTAGTATCAGACACCTCTTCAGCCCATTCAATAATAGGTTGACGTAGTTTGTATACAACTAACTGAGCACAACCTTTACCCTTCTCGATAACTGCATCATTATCAGAAAAGTTATATAACTTAACGCCAAGGTCACCTCTATATTGATTATCAATAACGCCAAGATGAGGTTGTAAACTATGCTTGAAGCCAAGACCAGATCGAGGTTCAATCCTAAACCAATAACCTGGTGTAATATCAGCAAGAGTAAGACCAACCGGTACAACTGCACATCCACGAGCTGGGATGGTAGTATCTTCAACAGCAAACAAATCATAACCAGAATCACCAGTCATGCACTCTTCATTGTTTACTGCGGGTAGTTTTGCATCATCATGCGTTTTTTTAAACTTAACATATAAAGGTTGTTGTTTGTCAGCAAATACATAGTTCGTCGATTCATATACATCACACATATCACTCATACACTTATGATATATGTCGTACCGCAAAAATAAACTAAAAAATCGAAGCTAAAGATTGCCATCTATCATTTTTAGAATTAGTTTTAGGAAATTCTATATTGGGAATATCTTTACCTAAAAAATTACATATAACGCTCCAATTATCATTTTCATCAGTTATATCTAAAGTAAGTAAATCATTCCTATCATCAAAATAATCTAACACTCTCTTATTATGATTAATATATCTTTTTATAAAATAATCCTTATCTTCATTTCTAATAACGTTCTTTTTGAAATTGTTTAAGAATATTTTTTGAGATAAATCGTTTTCTAACCCACCATCAAACATCATTATTTGAAAGTAAGATAGTAATGATTCAAACCATTGTTCGGGATCTCTTTCGGTATAAATAAATTTACTATCAGGAAAATAACAATCTAAAAAGTTATATCCAAATGCTGGTGTACCATCTACAAAAGCATCATGAGTTAAAAAATCATTCAAGTTAACAGGGTTATGAACTGTTTTGTAACCAAGAATGTTAAAAGCTTCAAACAAAGACGATGTACCTGTTCTAGGCAAACCTATTCCTATTACCTTCATTTATCTACTTAGTTGTATAAGAAAAAAATACAAATAAATATTTGGCAATGGAAGATATACCGGGTCATGATATTGGTGATTTAGTTGATCAGTTAAAGAACGCTGAGAAGTATCTAAAGAAGCCAGAAAAGGCTGAAGAAGATTTTAATTTAAATCCAGAAGAACTTGAAAAATTTATTCTTAACAATGCTGGTAAGTTGGTTAAAAAGTCTATCGATATGGTGGACGAAGTTAAACAATATGTTGAAACAGCTCCGGAGAGTAGGGACGTATCGAGTTTATCTGAGCTTATTAATGCTTCATCTTCTGCTATTGAAACGTTATCTAAAATATTGGTACAAAATAAAAGAGATAAAACTCAGAAAGAAGTTAAACAGATGGACATTGATGGTAAAAAGCAACTCATGCAAGGAGAGTTTAATGCAAAGATGATGTTATCTAGAGATGATGTAATGAATGAACTTTTTAAGAAAGTAGAAGCTGAAGAGAAAAATATTACACCGACACAGTCCCAAGAGTAGATAAACTACTAGCTACATTTTTATAAAAGCCTACTTCTTTCTTTAAGTAGTCGGTTTTCTTTTCTAAACCTTCTAATGTAAACTCAATAGCCCCTTTTTGTTTTCTCTGTAAATTATCTGATTCTTCCTGAGGATTATAATTTTCATAGAAGGTAATTATATCATATAAATCACCATAAAACTCAGTTAGATCAGCTTCTAATTCTTCTTTAGCAATATTATATATCCTATCGTAATGATAATAATCAACAACAAGATTACTACCATGTGCTTCTTTACTATCCGAGAAGGGCTCCGATAGTTGATACATATTATGTCTAAATGTACTAGTACAAAATCTAGACATGTAAGAGGTTAAGATTCTTGAATTAGGTTTTATTTTATTTTCTAACGATGTCGCGAAGTTAATAGGTACTAATTGTTCTACTAAATCTTCTGATACTAAATCAAAATCTACATCATATATAGCTAACAAAGAATCATCTGGTAAATATTCTACATTACGCAATAAACCAATACTATCAGAAATGTTTTTGAATATTTTAATTTTGTCTTTTAAAACTTTGTTAAATGCTTTTTTTACAGGAGCGATAGAAGTAAGATATCTTTCAAACCAAAAAACTTTATATTGTATTTCTGAATACTTTTGTAAACCGTCTTCATCTAAACTAGCAAATATTTCAGTTTGAGATGCAATAGGGTCAATACCTACTAAAGATTTTCTCCATTGAATAAAATCGGTTAACTGATCAACTCCTTGAGCTAATAATTTACCAAAGTTAGTAGCTTTATCATATAGATCTTTTTCATAGTATATGTTTAAATCATATAATTTAGGATCTATAGTTGTGTAATATTTGTAACTCATGTAACCTCCTTAAGCATTGGATTATCAAACAGATAAGTCTTGATACCTATTACCTTATTATTGTAATTATTTTTACTAAATGTATGATCTACTTGAACGGTAAAATATGTACCAAATACTTTATCATCATACTTACTTTCTATAGCGCCATTTTTTCTATCAAAACTAAAAAACTTACCCGAACTTCTAAAAGTTAATCCTTTTAAATCTAACTCAATTGCATTGTTAAGAAATATAGCATTTTTTAGTACGTCATTTCTTCCTAAACCCAATCTTTGGTCAGGTTCTGTATCATTAATTGAAAATATGTTTTTATAATTTAAATTGTTTTTACGAAACTGATTTACAAAAGTATTTGAATAAATTGTATTTCCTGATACAAAAAGAGGATATTCTTTTTGACCTTTTACAAAATATTCATAATATGTTTTCATGATTGTAGAAATATTATTATTAGTTAAATCAATTTGAAATTGTTTATCAGATAATTGATATGAATGAACTGCTGTAGTTACTAGTTTAGTTTGAGTATCTAAACCGCTCATATTAAAAAAGTTATATGAGTTAACCATAGAAAACTCATTAAAAGATAAATTGTTAAATGGTGTTAAAGGTGAACGTTGTTTTACTTTTACGTTTTCTGAATCTATAGATAAAGACTCATCTGATAAGTAAATGGTTTCGGTATGAAGCAAACCGCCAGCTGAGCCGTTTTTACTTTGAAAGATAGCATTTTTAAAATAATCTTTATAACTTATAAGTGTATACTTTTGTGAGTACCTATCTTTTCTTAACAAACACGGATCGTGAGGAGGAGCAGCTGAAGTATGTCTTTGAAGAACATAATCAATATCATTTAATACGTTATATTCCCCAGGTGATGAATAAAATAAAGGAGAAGTACCAATACTAAAAAGATCTTCATCTATAACCGAACCATTTTGTTCAGTATTTTCACCCGAACTACCGGTGTCTAAACCTTGTATAATAAGATCTTTTAAAATTAACCCAGTTAAAACAGCTCGCTCATTATCATCTTTTTGAGTTAAATTTTCATCTTTTAAAATTTTAGATGAACTAAAAAATAAATTCTTTTCTCTTAAAATTTCTAGATCATTATCAATCAATGTTAATTTTTTAAATCTTGAATCGTCGCTTCCATCAGCTGCAACATCTTCATTTTCAAGAATAGAAAATGTATAAAATAGAGTAGAAGATGGTTTTACTTTATCTAAATCTTCTTCATTTAAAAGGTCATTCAAAATGGGTCTTATATAGACTACCAAGTAATCTCTGCAATCGTTTCTGAAAAAATATTCGTCAATTATAGTTTCGGAGCCTTGTTTAGGTTGTCGTTGAAAATAATTTTCACTTTGGTTCATCTGGCTATTGAAATTAGATCTTTCAATAGAGTCGTTATCATTTCTGATTACACAAGTACCAGATGCAGCCATTTCTAAGATATTATCTTTTATGTTTAATAGCTCTATAGAATCAGAAGTTAAACCTAGATATTGACCATCCCCATTTAACAAGTAGACATAATATTTGTATTCAATATTATCAATTCTAAAATTAGTACTAGCTTGATTAATACTTTCATCTAAAGTAGGATTACCTGTTGTAGGAATTGGTTGAAAGTTACCCATTTTTCTGTCCTGATATTTGAGATACTATTTGTTTTATATATTCTGGTTTAATATATTTTAAAGTAGTACCAGTTTTTGGAAGAATAACAGGATTAGAAATTTTATTAAGCTCAGTTATACTCCACCATAAAAATATTGTACCGTAAATGTTAAAGCTTATAATAGTCCATGGAACGTTTCTATCTAAAGAAAAATAACCTACATACCTATCATCTATATCGTCAGGGAAAGTAATTGACTTTTTTAAATTATAAAAAAATTGTTTATTTTCATTTTCATATAACTTAAAAATATTCTCATATCTGTTATTACCTAAAATAGGTAATCCTTGAATATTAGATTGAGATAATCCTAATGAATCTTCTATCATGTTTGTGTGCCTCCCGGTGTTAAAGTAGATACTAAATCAAAACTATTAGGTGATATTACCGATTGAACATCCTGATAACCAAATTTTACAACCGGGTCTTGCAATTGTGTAAATAATAAATTTTTGGTAGAAGCAACCATAGGTTGTAATTGTAATCTTACTTCATACATATCAGGTATGATTGTTTTAATAAAAGGAGCTATCTTAGTTGAATCGTATACGCTTTCTAACCCAGTAGTGGGTATATCCATTAATCTTGTAGCGCCTTTATAGTTAATGTTTAATGATGAAATATAACAATAAGGCTCTCTTCTATTTCCTGGTATAGTTACATCATACATTACAGGGGGTTCTACAATAATTTTATCTTGTCTTAAAGGTAAGTTCTGATAAAGTAATAACATAACTAATTTAAAGTTATTACATATATCATCGAAACTTGCAGGGCGAGTATTATAAAGAGGAAATACAACATCTATTGGTGAACCACTTGTAGGGTATTGAAAGTTTTTAGCTCTTTCTATTTTAGAAGAACCTGCTTGAGATAATATATTTGCTGTACCTCCTAAAAGTTCAGCTACATTAGTAGCAGTACCTACTAGTTCTGATATAACACCTGATAAATTTTGTTCAGATTGATCTGAAAAATTATTATTAACATTTAATATAGAAGGGTTAAGATAAGGTATTTTATAGTTAAATCCTGTATTACCTACTATGTATAATCTGTTATAAGGAAATAATACATCTTCTAAATCAGGATTATCATATGCAACTAAAGATAATAAATCTTGAGCTCCAAAAGCATCTAAAGTTTTAAGAATTGAATTTGATACATTAGAAGCAGTATTAGAAGATGAGTTTCTTATTCCCGATGCATCAAGTGCTCCTTGAGCTGCATCTCTTACTGCTTGAGACGTTGCATTAAAAGTAGGGCTTTGAATCGGCCCAACAAATTTACTAACAGATTCTCTAGTTTCGACAAAATTTCTTCTAAGACTTTGACCCGCTGCTTCTAAATCTTCTTTAATGGTGTTAAAAACATTTTGACCTAATATATCTAATGATGAACTCAATGTGTATAAAGCTTGAGCTACTATATTGTTTATTAAGAAATATCTTTCTTTTAAAAGTATGTAAGGTACTTCATCATTAACGTTGTTAAAATTATCTTGTTTGTATCTTTCAGAATCACTTCCAATTTTACTATTTTTGGGTGAAATAGTCCAAAAATAATCATTTAAAATATTAACCGTTGTTTCATCTACATAATTAGATTTACCGCTTTTAATACTTTCAACTATATAATTTTTAATTTTACTGAAAGGTGTTACATTAGATACATTTTGTTGTACTTGTGTAGCACCAGTATCTGGATTTTGTGTGGTGCCGGTATCAGTAGATGTATCAATATCTTTAATTTCTTG
>Ga0160423_10004954_pt1 | contig 10911 bp, 6 predicted proteins | sample CRUFie14St8metaG_FD_108191 | JGI IMG/M metagenome (GOLD analysis project Ga0160423, IMG submission 108191) | Marine microbial communities from the Costa Rica Dome - CRUD Field 142mm St8 metaG | ecosystem: Environmental > Aquatic > Marine > Oceanic > Photic zone | place: Costa Rica: the Eastern... | reverse complement strand
TGGAGTAAGTTTTGGACTTGATTTAATAAAGAAGGAAGGGCTATCAGCTGCAAAATGGGTTTCTGATATGATTGATAATGATATTGATAATTTCTATTCTATAAAAGATGGTATTAGCTTTTTTTATAATTTATCAGACAAAAAACATGTTAAAATCCCTGGTCAAGATGCATTTATTATTTTAGATAACATCCGAGAATCAAAAGAAGTTTTTAAAAATTCCGGTGTTGTAATTGAAGATCTAGGCGATGGAATATTAAATTGTGAATTTCGCTCAAAGATGAACACAATAGGTGGTGATGTTCTTAAAGGGCTTAACAAAGCTGTTGATTTAGCAGAAAAAAACTACCAAGGACTTGTGATAGGAAACCAAGGAGCTAATTTTTCTGTTGGTGCAAATATTGGAATGATTTTTATGATGGCAGTTGAACAAGAATATGACGAATTAAACGCTGCAATAAAATACTTTCAAGATACAATGATGCGAATGCGCTACTGCTCAATACCAACTGTTGCAGCTCCGCATGGTATGACATTAGGAGGTGGCTGTGAGCTTTCTATGCATGCTGATATGATAGTCGCTGCAAGTGAAACTTATATCGGCTTAGTTGAATTTGGTGTTGGACTAATTCCTGGTGGCGGTGGATCTAAAGAAATGGCGATGAGAGCTTCTGATTCATTTCAAAAAAATGATGTTGAGCTAAATATTTTACAAGAATATTTTTTAACTATTGGTATGGCTAAAGTTTCAACTTCTGGTTATGAAGCTTTTGATTTAGGTATTTTACAAAAAGGAAAAGATAAAATTATAGTAAATAAAGATCGACAATTGGCAACAGCGAAAGCTTACGCAAAATTAATGAATTATCAAGGATATACTAAACCAATTAAAAGAAGTGACATAAAGGTTTTAGGCAAACAAGCTCTTGGAATGTTTTTAGTTGGAACTGATTCAATGCAAGCTAGCAAATATATTAGCCAACATGATCAAAAAATTGCTAATAAACTAGCATATGTTATGGCTGGTGGTGATTTATCTGAACCATCAATGGTTAGTGAACAATACTTACTAGATATAGAACGAGAGGCTTTCTTAAGCTTATGCACTGAACGAAAGACATTGGAAAGAATTCAGCATATGTTAAAAACAGGAAAACCATTAAGAAATTAAAAATGAAACAAGCTTATATTGTAAAAGCGTACAGAACAGCTGTTGGCAAAGCACCCAAAGGAGTATTTAGATTCAAAAGAGCTGACGAATTGGGTTCAGAAACAATAAAATATATGATGAATGAGCTTCCAGAATTGGATGTAAACAGAATTGATGATGTAATTGTTGGAAATGCAATGCCTGAAGGATCTCAAGGATTAAACATGGCTAGATTTATTTCATTAATTGGATTAAACAGTGTTGATGTACCTGGAGTAACTATAAATCGTTTTTGTTCGTCTGGATTAGAAACCATAGGGCTAGCCGTAGCAAAAATTCGCTCAGGAATGGCAGATTGTATTATTGCAGGTGGATCTGAAAGTATGAGCTCTGTTCCAATGACAGGATATAAACCAGAGCTTAATTATGATACAATTAATTCAGGTCATGTTGACTATTATTGGGGTATGGGAAATACTGCTGAGGCAGTAGCTAATGAATTTAATATTTCAAGGTCTGATCAAGACAAATTTGCTTACAACTCACATTTAAAAGCATTAAAAGCACAATCAGAGGATAGATTTAAAGACGAGATAGTCCCAATTACAGTAAATCAAACTTATGTTGATGAATATGATAAAAAAGTAACTAAAAAATACACTGTGTTGAAAGACGAAGGGCCAAGAAAAAACACCAATATTGAGGCACTTAGTGGCCTGAAGGCAGTATTTGCTAATGGTGGCAGCGTTACAGCTGGTAATTCGTCTCAAATGAGTGATGGTGCTGCATTTGTTATGATTATGAGTGAAAAACTTATAAAAGAATTAAAACTAAAACCAATTGCACGACTTGTAAGTTATGCTGTTGCTGGAGTTGAACCAAGAATAATGGGTATTGGACCTGTAAAAGCAATTCCAAAAGCATTGAAACAAGCTGGAATAAAACAAACCGATTTAGAATTAATCGAATTAAATGAAGCTTTTGCTTCTCAATCTTTGGCTGTTATGAGAGAACTGGATTTAAATCCCGAATTGATAAACGTCAACGGTGGAGCAATTGCACTAGGGCATCCTCTTGGCTGTACTGGGGCAAAGCTTTCTGTTCAATTATTTCATGAAATGAGAAAAAGAAAATTAAACTCTAAATATGGAGCAGTAACTATGTGTGTTGGTACTGGTCAAGGAGCTTGTGGCATATTTGAATTTTTAAATTAAATGAACGTTTAAAATTATGGAGGTTAAAGAATTATTAAGAGGTGGACAGTTTTTGATTAAAGAAAGTTCTTTTGAGGATATTTTTACCCCTGAAGATTTTAATGAAGAACAAATCATGATGAAAGAAGCCGTTAAAGAATTTAATGAGCGTGAAATCATTACAAATCAACAGCGCTTTGAAAAAAAAGATTTTCAACTTACTGAAACAGTTATGCGAAAAGCTGGTAAAATGGGTTTCTTAGGTGTTTCTGTTCCAGAAGAATATGGAGGCTTAGATATGGGATTCGTATCTAGCATGTTAGTATGTGAATATATTTCTAGTGGAACAGGTTCCTTTAGCACAGCCTTTGGTGCGCACACAGGTATAGGTACAATGCCAATAACACTATATGGTACAGACGAGCAAAAGAAAAAATATTTACCAAAACTTGCATCAGGAGAATGGTTTGGAGCCTATTGTTTAACAGAACCTAGTGCTGGAAGTGATGCAAATTCTGGAAAAACAATTGCTGTTCTTTCAGATGACAAAAAGCACTATCACATAACAGGTCAAAAAATGTGGATTTCCAATGCAGGTTTCTGTAATTTATTTATTGTTTTTGCCCGAATTGAGAATGATAAAAATATCACAGGGTTTATTGTTGAGAATGATCCATTAAATGGTATTACATTAGGTGAAGAAGAAAACAAATTAGGTATAAGAGCGTCATCAACAAGACAGGTGTTTTTTAATGAAACAAAAGTACCTGTAGATAATATGCTTTCTGAAAGAGAAAACGGATTTAAAATTGCATTAAATGCTTTGAATATTGGGCGTATAAAATTAGCAGCCGCCTGTCTAGATTCTCAAAGAAGAATAACCACTGATGCCATTACTTATGCAAATCAGCGCAGGCAATTTAAAACCCCTATATCTCAATTTGGAGCGATTAAAATGAAATTAGCAGAAATGACTACAAATACATATGTAGGAGAATCTGCAAGTTACAGAGCAGCTAAAAATATTGAAGACAGAATAAAGATTAGAAAAGAAAATGGTGATCCACCCCAAATTTCAAAACTCAAAGCAGTAGAGGAATATGCTATAGAATGCTCTATATTAAAAGTATCTGTTTCTGAAGACGTCCAAAACTGTGCAGATGAAGGAATTCAAATTTTTGGTGGAATGGGTTTTTCTGAAGAAACTCCAATGGAAGCAGCATGGAGAGACGCAAGAATCGCAAGAATTTATGAAGGAACAAATGAAATAAATAGAATGCTTTGTATTGGTATGTTAATAAAAAAAGCAATGAAAGGGCACATTGATTTATTAAATCCTGCAATGGAAGTTCAAGAAGAATTAATGGGTATTCCTTCATTTGAAACCCCTGATTTTAGTGAATTATTATCACAGGAGAAAGCAATAATAAAAAATCTAAAAAAAGTTTTTCTTATGGTTGCTGGTGCTGGAATAAAGAAATTTGGTCCAAAAATTGAAGAACACCAACAATTATTAATCAATGCATCTGATATTTTAATTGAAATATATATGGCTGAATCGGCTATTTTAAGAACTGAAAAGAACATTAAACGTTATGGCGAAGAAAATCAAATTCATCAAGTTGAAATGTCTCAATTATATCTTTATAATGCTGTAGATATAATCATAAAATGTGCTAAAAATGGGATAATTTCATTTACTGAAGGAGATGAACAGAAAATGATGCTAATGGGGTTAAAACGTTTTACAAAATATACTAATTACCCTAATATTACAGCTTTAAAAAATAGTATTGCTGATAAGGTATGTAAAGAGAATACGTACTGCTTTTAAACAAGCATACGTAGTTTAGTTGGTTAGCTGAAAACGCCCTCGCTCTCGTGAAGGCGTTTTCTTTTTAAAAAAAGAAAATAAACTTATATTTGATAATATTAAACCAAAAAAATGAAAGCCAAATATTTACTTCTATTTTTTTATTTTTTTTGCTTTCAGATCCAATTAACAGCACAAAAATACAATATTCAAGACTCCTTGAGAGGTTCTATAACTAAAGAGAGAATTTGGTGGGATTTAAAATATTATAATCTTGAAGTTAATATAAATCCAACGTTAAAAGAAATCAGTGGAAAAAATATTATTCAATATGAAGTTATAGGTAGCAGTAAGAAAATGCAAATTGACTTACAACCTCCAATGAAATTAACTAAAGCAATTCAAGACGGTAAATTACTCAATATATCTCATCATAAAAATGTACACTACATTGATCTGATTAAGAATCAAGAACTCAATAAGATTGAAAGTATTGAGTTACATTTCGAAGGAAAACCTAAAGAAGCTATTAACCCACCTTGGGATGGTGGATTTACATGGAACAAAGATATTAATGGCATAGATTTTATTGCAACATCGTGCCAGGGACTTGGTGCAAGTGTATGGTGGCCTAATAAAGACCATATGTACGATGAAGTTGACAGTATGAAAATAAAGGTTAATGTACCAAAACACTTAGTTGCAGTATCAAATGGAAAATTAATTAGTTTTTCAAAAAATGAAAAAACATCATCCTTTACATGGTCAATATCAAATCCAATCAATAATTATGGAGTAAATATAAATATTGGAAACTACATAAATTTTGATGACTATTATGATGGTGAAAAAGGATTACTACAGATGCAATTTTATGTTTTAAAGCACAACCTAGAAAAAGCAAAAACACATTTTAAAGAAGCTCGAAAAATGATGGAAGCATTTGAGTACTGGTTTGGTCCCTACCCTTTTTATGAAGACACTTATAAACTAGTTGAAGTTCCATACTTAGGAATGGAACACCAAAGTTCTGTTACTTATGGAAATAAATTTAAAAATGGATACCTAGGTAGTGATTTATCAGATACAGGTTGGGGATTAAAATTTGATTTTATTATTGTTCATGAGTCTGGACACGAATGGTTTGCGAACAGCATAACAAATAAAGACGTTGCTGATATGTGGATTCACGAAGGTTTCACTACTTATGCTGAAAATTTATTTTTAGACTATTATTATGGCAAAAGAGCATCAGCAGAATATGTTATTGGAACAAGAAAACGAATAAAAAATGATAAAGCAATAATTGGAGATTATAATGTAAATAACATAGGATCTTCAGACATGTATTATAAAGCAGCAAATATGATCCATATGTTACGCCAATTGACAAATGATGATTCAAAATGGAGAAATATTTTAAGAAAATTAAATAATAATTTTTACCATAGAGTAGTTACATCAAATGAAATTGAAAAGTTTCTATCCAATGAAATTGGAATTGATTTAAAGCCATTCTTTAATCAATATTTAAGAGACACTAAAATACCTGTTTTTGAATACAAAATTCGAGAGAATAAAATGCATTATCGCTGGACAAACGTCGTTGAAAACTTCAATATGCCAATTGAAATAATTATTGATAATTCAAAAAGATGGATTTATCCAACAGAGTCTTGGAAAATTAGTAACTTAAACTTTCAAAAAATTGACATCGATAAAGATTATTATGTTAAAGCAAAAAATACAAAATAGTTTATGAAATTTAGAATATTCAGCATAGTTTACTTGTTTACAATATTTAGTTTTTCTCAAGAACTTGATATGAACTTGGTAAAAAATATGAAACCAAGAAATATTGGACCAGGCGGTATGTCAGGTCGTGTAACAGCAGTTGATGTTGTTTTATCCAATCCCGATATAATATATGCAGGCACTGCTTCAGGTGGTTTGTGGAAATCAACTTCAGGTGGAGTTAATTGGAAACCAATTTTTGACAATGAAGTAACATCCTCAATTGGAGCTGTAGCTATTCAACAATCTAATCCTGATGTAATATGGGTTGGAACTGGAGAGGGAAACCCAAGAAATAGTTTAAATGGCGGATATGGAATTTACAAAAGTAGTGATGGAGGAAATACATGGAAAGTAATGGGATTAGAAAAAACTCGTCACATACATAGGGTTATTATTGATCCAACTAATCCGGATATTGTATATGTTGGTGCAATAGGCTCACCTTGGGGAGAACACAAAGAACGTGGAGTTTTCAAAACTATTAATGGTGGTAAATCATGGAAAAAAATCTTATACGAAAATAAGAAAACAGGCATTGCTGATTTAGTCATGGATCCAAAAAATCCTAATAAATTAATTGCGGCAATGTGGGAGCATAAAAGAGATCCATGGTTTTTCAATTCTGGAGGAAAGGGATCTGGTATACATGTAACTCATGATGGAGGTGAAAATTGGAAAAAACTTTCCGCTGAAGAAGGACTACCTGAAGGAGATTTAGGGAGAATTGGTTTAGCAATTGCTTCTAACAAAACTAATATTATATACGCTCTTATTGAAGCTAAAAAAAATGGATTATACAAAAGTGAAGATGGTGGTTTATCCTGGAAAATGATTAATGATAATTTAAATGAAATAGGAAATCGTCCATTTTATTACGCTGATTTATATGTAGATCCAGAAAATGAAAATCGACTATTTTCAATATTTACATATGTGAATAAAAGTGAAGATGGTGGTAAGAGCTTTAAGCAGCTAATGCCAGCGTACGGAGTTTCTAACGGCATACATCCTGATCACCACGCTTGGTGGATTCATCCAAGTAATGGTAATTTTATGATCGATGGAAATGATGGCGGCCTAAATATTACTAAAGATGGGGGTGAAAATTGGAGGTTTGTTGGGAATTTACCTGTAGCTCAATTTTATCATATAAATATTGATAACGAAATTCCTTATAATGTGTATGGTGGAATGCAAGATAACGGATCATGGAGAGGGCCAGCATATGTTTGGAGAGACCAAGGTATTAGAAACTCGTATTGGCAAGAAATTAGCTTTGGAGATGGTTTTGATGTTATACCTGATCCTGAAAATTCAAGATATGGATGGTCAATGAGTCAAGAGGGCTATGTTAATAGATATGATTGGATAACTGGAAATAATTACACTGTAAGGCCTATTCAACAGGATCCGAATATAAAATTACGCTTCAATTGGAATTCGGCAATTAATATAGATCCAAATAACAGCAATACAATATTTTTTGGGAGTCAATTTGTTCACAAATCGACTGATAAAGGACAAACTTGGGAAATAATATCTCCAGATTTAACAACAAATGATCCAGATAAACTCAATCAAAGTGAAAGTGGTGGTTTAACAATGGATGTAACTGGAGCTGAAAACTATTGTTCTATATTAGTTATTGAGCCATCTAAGATTGAAGAAGATTTGATATGGGTTGGCACTGATGATGGACAAGTTCATTTGACAAAAAATGAAGGGGATAATTGGATAAATCTTACTGGTAATATTAAAGGTTTGCCAAATGGTAGTTGGATTACTCAGATTAAAGCTTCGAATAAGAACAAAGGGGAAGCCTTGTTAGTAGCTAATGATTACAGAAGATTCAATTATGAAGCATATGCATTTAAAACTATAAATTACGGTAAAACATGGAAGCGTATTTTAAATAATAAAGATGTGAAAAGTTATGCACTTAGTATTGTCGAGGATAATATTGAAGCTAATCTGATTTTTCTTGGAACAGATGATGGTTTATATATATCAGTAGATGCTGGAGATAATTGGACTAAATGGACAAATGGATTCCCAACTGTACCTGTGAAAGATCTTATAATTCATCCTAGAGAAAGTGATTTAGTTATAGGGACATTTGGAAGAGCAGCATGGATTATAGATGACATAGAACCTTTAAGAGCCATTGCAAAAAAAAATAAAATTTTATTGGATACAATAAAACTTTTTCCTCCTCCCGAAGCGTACAAGGCTGCTTTTCAACAACCTACAGGAAGTCGTTTTGGAGGAGATGCTCTTTATCATGGGGCTAATAGAACTCGTGGAGCAAAACTTAGCTTTTATTTTAATGCAAATAATAAACTAGAAAATGATAGTATCACAAATTGGGATAGTTTATACATAAAAATTTATGATAATAAAAAATTGATTAGAACATTAAAGAAAAAAGCGCCTGAAGAAAGTGGTATTAATTATTTCTATTGGTACATGGACGAAAAAGGAATTCAATGGCCATCAAAAAAAATAAAAAAATCTAATTATGAGCCATATGGAGTTAAAGTTAAATCTGGGAAATTTAAAATAGTTTTAGAATATGGAAATTTAAAATCAGAACAATTTATTGAAGTAAAAAATGACCCTAGAATAGAATTAGATTCTGAAAAAGAAAAAGAAATTTACAAAAATCTTAAACTATTAGAATCATATCAAAAAATCACATCTAGGATAACACATCAACTTGCCCAAAGTAAAGAAATAGCAGTTAATCATCAAGATCTGTTGAAAAAATTTAATGATGATCAGTATAAAGAAAATTCACAGCTAACAGAAAAAACTATTAATGAGATTGAAATCTTGTTCGAATTAATTTTTGGAAAAGAGAATAAAAGGCAAGGAATCACTGCAGAACCAACTTCTACTCTACTTACAAAACTAAGAGAAGCTCAACAATATGTTAGTAGTCGACAAAATGGGATAACACAAACTGAAAAAACACTAATTAAACGGCTAAAAAAAGATTTAAAAAATGTTATAATTAAAGTCAATAATTTTTTTGATGAAGATTGGGTGAAATTTAAATCTTCACTAGAAACGGTCAATTTATCTCCATTTAAAAAAATTGAAACATTCGAACTTATAGAATAAAATTAAATTTTAATAACTTTATAAAAACACGTTTATGAAAAAAATAATTTTTTCTTTATGTATAATTCTTGCATTTTCTACTTGCAAATCCAAAATTGACAATTCTACAATTGATAAAGTTGATTCCAAAATTAGTGGTTCTGATGATAATCCATCAAAATACCTTGTAATTGATTTAAATCCAAAAAGTAATAGTCGTGTTATTGGAAAAGTAAGATTTGTTCAAGTTGGAGAAAATGTTATTATGACAGCAAAAGTATCTGGTCTTGACGAAGGTGAACATGCTATTCATATTCATGAAAAAAGTGACTGCTCATCAGACGATGGAAAATCTACAGGAGGACATTGGAATCCAACAGCTCAACCACATGGTAAGTGGGGTTCAAAGAAAGGATATCATAAAGGAGATATTGGAAATTTTATTGTCGAGAATAAGAAAAATACAACAATTAAATTTACTACAAACCAATGGTGCATCGGGTGTGGAGATAAAACAAAAGATATTTTAGGTAAAGGACTTATAATACATAAGGGGGTAGACGATTTTGTATCACAACCATCAGGTGCAGCTGGTAGTAGAATTAGTTGTGCTGGGATTATCGAATAAAATATAAATTATTTTGCTATGAATCCTTCTTCAAATGGTTGGTTCAAAAAACTATTAAAACTGGTTGAAAAAGAGAATGATTGTAATATATCATCAAAAAATGAATTATACTATAAATTAAAGTCTGTAGGCTTTATTTATGGCAGCAATGTTTCGTTATTATTTGAGAGTCTAAAAAATAAAGATTTTAGTCAAGAGGAACGCTGTAAAATAAATTATGTGTTATCATTATTTTATATTAATAAACTTAATGATAATGATAGTTTTGAATCAACACTTAAAGAATTTTATCAAAATATTGGCTTTTATAAACGTAACTTTTTTAAAGGATTAATTGGTGACGATATTGAATCCATAGTACATAAAAGAATTCAAATTAATAATAATATATTTTCTAAAAATTATAGTCTTTTTGTTACTAATTTTTTACTTTTTGTTGATATTTTATCCTTTAATTACTTCTTAAAAAATCCAAGTAAAACTGTAGATTATCATACGGAATTAGAAAATTTTATCCGTAAAATTATTGTCGAAATCTTAAACTCAAAGACTAAAAAAAGTGATTATGAAAAAACTTTAATCAATTTACTAGAATCATCATTCAGAACAGAGAATAACAAAAATTATCAAAGTGAATTTTTAAAAATTGATGATATTACAGAAATTGAGAGAAATTACTTCCTTGACTTAGCATGTATGGCTTCTTGGAATGAAAAAAACCATAACACAGATAACAAATTTTTTAATGAATTTAAAGTTAAATTCAAATTCGGTATTGATGAAATAACCCAATCTATGTCAGACATAGATAATTTTTATATTAAAAATAAAGATGATTTGTCAATTTTAAGTACACAAAATTTAGCTGTTAGATTTTATGAACATTCGGCAAATACAGTTAAAAAATTAATCACTAGAAACAGTAAACATTTATTTCAAGAACTAAAAGAAAGTAAAGAACTAGTAAAATTACTCTCAGAATCAACAGTTAGAAATTTAACTCCTGAAGAACAAAATAAAATGCAAGAACAACTCATGGATATATTAAAATCCATTCCTAGTTTGGCAATTTTTTTACTTCCAGGAGGAGCTATATTACTTCCTTTATTTATAAAATTTATACCCAAACTATTACCATCTGCATTTGATGAAAATAGAATTGATAAAAACTAATTCAACATGAAAAAATACATTTTTTTTACTATGTCTCTTTGCATGATTAATTGCA
>Ga0160423_10004953_pt1 | contig 10912 bp, 8 predicted proteins | sample CRUFie14St8metaG_FD_108191 | JGI IMG/M metagenome (GOLD analysis project Ga0160423, IMG submission 108191) | Marine microbial communities from the Costa Rica Dome - CRUD Field 142mm St8 metaG | ecosystem: Environmental > Aquatic > Marine > Oceanic > Photic zone | place: Costa Rica: the Eastern... | reverse complement strand
CCGTGTCCACCTTGGTAGGGCCCGACCTTGAGGTGATTCGGTCGCACGGTGCGATAGAAACCGGTCCAATGGAAGTGATCGAAGGCATGGTGCAACTCACAGACGACGGTCGCCATCGCCGAGACCCAGTCGTCCTCGTCCTTCAACAGGCCATTGATGCGAAGCAGCACTTCCTCATGGGGCGTGTTTGCCATGGCCTGAGCCCTGACGTGGTCAATATGAGGGTTCGCTCACGCCCTCAGGGACGACGCACAAGCATGGCCACAGCGTTGCCACCGCCCAAACACAGCGTGACGATGCCGCGCTTCGCCTCAATGCGGCGCATTGCCCCAATCATCGTGATGAGGCAGCGGGCGCCGGAAGCACCCAGTGGATGGCCAAGGCTAACCGCACCGCCGTGGAGGTTGAACCGATCGTCGGGGATGCCAAGGTCTTGAGCCACGGCGCAGGACGCGGCCGCGAAGGCCTCGTTGTGCTCGTAGATGTCGACGTCCAAGACGTCGAGTTCCTGACGCTCAAGCAGGGTGCGAACGGCAGGAATCGGCGCCGCCATGACGCGCTCAGGCGCCACGCCGCTGGTGGTCTGGTCAACGATTTCCGCGATGATGTCCCACCCCATCTCGGACGCGAGGTCTGCATCGGCCACGAGGACCGCGGCCGCGCCGTCGTTGAGGGTGCTGGCGTTACCGGCCGTGACCTTTCCTTCGCGGTCAAAGACGGGTCGCAGACGAGCCAGGCCTTCTGCGGTGGTGTCGCCTCGAACGCCTTCATCGGCCAGCACCGTGACCGGACCTCCTCGGCGTTGCGGTACCTGAACAGGTACCGTTTCCCATGCGAACCACCCCTCTTCTTGGGCCATTGCTGCGCGCTGCTGACTCTGTGCGGCAAAAGCATCCATGCCCTCGCGGGAGATGCTGAACTCCTCGGACACCACTTCGCCGGTGTTGCCCATGTGCATGTTGTTGTAGACGTCCCATAGGCCATCATGAATCATGGAATCCACGAGTGTGCTGTCCCCCATCTTTGTTCCATGGCGCTGACCCATGAGCAGCTGTGGCGCGTTGGTCATGCTCTCCATGCCGCCGGCGACGATGCAGCGGTGTTCGCCGGCTCGGATGGCCGTCGCTGCGAGCATGACGGCTTTGAGCGAAGAACCGCAGACCTTGTTCACGGTCATCGCAGGCGTGCTGACCGGCAAGCCTGCACCCAAAGCAACCTGCCGTGCAGGGTTTTGTCCTGCACCGGCTTGGAGCACTTGGCCCATGATGACCTCGTCCACGAGACCGCTGCTCGGATCCAAACCAAGTCGGTCCAGCACACCCGAGACGGCCACCACGCCAAGGTCCACCGCGCTGAGGGTGCTAAACGCACCCATGAAGCGGCCGATCGGAGTCCGCGCGACGCTGCAGATGACCGGGGTGGGCATGCCACGACGACCCGGATTCGGGCCTTCAACCTGTTCAAGGACGGGATGCGACCGTTTGATGAGGGGGAGCGCGTCGCGGGGCCATGGCCAAGGACAAGACGGGCTTCAATCCCGACCGCGAGCAGAACGAAATGCGTCACGTCGAGGTCGAACTCGATTTCACGCCGAACGCCCTCGCCTCGGTGCTGTACCGCCAAGGCGACACCGTCATCCTGGTCTGTGTGACCAAGGAGCGCAGCCTCCCACGTTGGTTCCCCCGCGACGCGACCAAGGGTTGGGTCCATGCCGAGTACAGCCTGCTGCCGGGCAGCACGGACAGCCGGTTCCGCCGAGAGCGCAACGGTGCGAAGGGCCGAACACAGGAAATCGAGCGCCTCATCGCCCGTTCCCTCCGAGCCGCCGTGGATCTTGAGGCGCTCGGCCCGGTCGCCATCAACGTCGATTGCGACGTGCTAAACGCTGACGGCGGTACCCGCTGCGCATCGATCACCGCCGCCGGCATCGCCCTACGGCTTGCTGTGCGCCGCCTTATCGCCTCGGGCGACTGCCTTCCGGCAGACCTGCGCCCCTCGGACGATGACCGCCGCAACGGGTGGACGGCTCCCAAGCTTAGCGACGTGGAACGTGCCAACCATGAGATGGCCGTCATGCCGAACGAACTTGCTGCCATCTCTGTGGGACTGCTTGAGAGCAGCGTGTGGCTGGACCTCGACTATCACCTCGACAGCCGTGCTGACGTGGACATGAACGTCATCAAGACCAGCGATGATCGTTATGTTGAGATTCAAGCCACAGGCGAGGAAGCGACCTACAACGGCGAGGAGCTCATGGCGCTTCTGGCCATGGCCGACCGCGGGCTTGAGGCGCTTTGGGATGCTCAAAAGGTGGCCCTCGACGGCGCCGAGTGAGCGACCGACAAACCAGATCACCCTCAATAACGAATTCGACGGAGGCTTCAAGGACGCAGGAGCGTCACCCGAATCATGCGCAGTGCAGCACTCCTAAGCGTGCTCGCGCTGGCCATGCTCGCGCCCATGGTGCAGGCACAATCGTTGGTTGCCCATGTGGACCTTCAGTGTGAAGAGCGGACAGAAATCGAAGTGGCGCCTTGGTCCACGCCTTCTGCATCCTACGTTTGCACCGTCGCCAATGAATCCGTGTACCAAGAGAAAATCGACATCACCGTCTATTCCAACGGGTTGGTGGTCGCTCACCCAGGTTCGATCACCCTCAACGCTGGGGCTGAAGAGACCTTCACGGTCTCCGTGCAAGCAGACACAGGAATGAGCGCTCAGAGCCGACAAAACACCGTTGAGGTGCAGGTCGTGGAAATCAACGGCGTCCCTCCACCGAACATCGCTTCAGCAGACAGCACGGTCATCGTGGACATTCTTCAATACGGTCAAGCCGAGGTGGAAGGAGACATGACGGTGTTCCGTGCGATGAAAGGACTCAGCATCGTTGAAGCCGAGGCCCTCATCACCAACTCGGGCAACGACATGGACGACATCTGCGTGACCTTCGACGTTCGATCATGGACATGGAAAGGCGGTGAATCTGCAACGGTGGAAACGGGAGAATCCTGCGTTCAAGTCGCGTCAGGAAATACCGACAGAGTCCGTGCTCAAGTCAGCATCCCCGATGATGTAGGGCGCCGCGGCGACGAACGCATCGTCCTTGACGTCACCGTTTGGAGCCGATATGCCTGTGACGTGGCCATGGAAGGATGCCAGCAGGAGCAGGCCACGTCAAGCATCACCATCGCGCCTCCGGATGAGGAAGACATCATGCCGGAAAACGGTGACAGCATGGTCGAGGAATCGGCCCTTCCTGCGCCTGGCGTACTCGTGCCGCTCGTGGCGATTGCTCTGGCCGCCTCCATCGCTCGCCGCCACGAAGAAGTCATGGACGGCGCTGAAGCAGATTGAGTGGGACAGGCCGGACTTGAACCAGCGACCTCGGCATCTTCAGTGCCGCGCTCTCCCAACTAAGCTACTGTCCCTGAGCGTTTGGCTCCACAAGCACCTTCCCTTCAAGGCTTCCGATGTGAACCTCTGCGGCTGCAGAATCGGACAATGGCTTCAAGACCCACACCCCGATGGTCGCTCATGAGCCGCGAGGGGGAGCCCCAAACCACCGCGGAACTTCCCCTTGAGGACGGGACGAGCAAGCTCGAAAAAGAGCTGACCATCATCCGAAACAGGCGCTCGAAAGGTGATCGGCGGCGCTTCCCCTCGGCCATCGAAGATTTTGTCCTGATCTCGGGGTTCATTTACGGGGCCTTCTATGCGCTGCTCATCTTCTCGATGTCCGGTGGCTTGCTGGGCACGTCCACCGCACTTGACCACGCGGCATCAAAGACCTTCCTTGACCCCAGCGGCGAATGCCAAGAGGTCACCGACGAACCTTGGATTCACATTTACCCCGACAACGACAACGAGCGCTTTAGCATCGGCGTGTACAACCTACCTGTTGGCATCGCAACGGTCAACATGACGCTCATCGCGATGGACGTCCTCGGTGATAGCACCGACCGCTTCAGTGCGGATGTCGGGGAAAACTACTCGATTGGCAGCAACGGCTCCCTCGGCACCGTCTTCAGCTTCCACCACTTGCCACCGGGGCAATACGAGTTGAAGGTCCTCGTGGACATGCAACCGCCTGAAGGCGCCGATGTGAACGAAACGGTGGAAGGCGATTGGCCCATCGCCAACGACTTGTCCGTCGAGCTGACAACCTCCAGCGCGACCCTGAGTTTCCTGCCCTTCGTGGATGATTCGGACCACACCGAAGCCACCATCCTCGAGGCCGGTCAGCGCAACTGCTGGACCATGCCTCAACTGGGGCGCTGGGGATTCGTGCTCATGGGCGCTGAACTCGGTGGCGGCCGTGAGACCGCGATGCTGACCGGCGGAGCTGCAGGCATCCCCGCGTGGTGGATGGCCTTCATCTCGCTGTCCCTTTCCGCCGTGAGCCTCCTGTTGCTCTATCCGCTGATGTACAAGGTCTACCACCAAGACACCGACGATATGCTCTCCAACAAGCACATCGAACACGTGGTGAAAACGACCGTCAGCAAGGTCGCAGCACGCTTGCATATCACCATCGATTGGGAGGTGTACAAGGCCGAATCAAGGGAGTTGTCCATCGACATCATGGTGCCGTACGGCACCACGGAAAACACCCTTTCCGACAACAAAGACGTGCGCGCTGAAGTGCTTCGTGACCTTCTGGAAGAGTTTTCCCTTTTCCGCGTCTTCAAGCCAGTCCAGCTTACCGTGCGCCCCGTGAATCACCAAGGTGTTGACCTTGATACGGGCATTGGGTTTGGTGGCAGCACTGCGGACGAGGAGCAACCAGAGCGACGCGACTACAGCGCCTTCTTCGGTGAATTGCACACCCTCGCACGCGTCGAAGAAGAGGTCAGGGACAGCCTCGACTTGTTCTTTGCACGCCGAAACAACGTGACCATGGTCGGTGCAGTGGTCACCAGCGACGACCGTCACATCTTCGTCTCAACCGTCTACAGACCCACCCTGCGGCTGGCGTTCTTCCGGTTCAAGACCACCACCGAAGAGGTCGAACAAGAACTGCGCGAATTCATCTCCTCGCGCAACGAAGACCTGCTGCATAGCCAAGACCTGATCCTGAAGGTCCGCAATCAAGTCTCAACGCTGGCCGACCGCTCAGGTGCAGGGCGCGTGGAACAATCAGCGAGCGACGACGAGCGCGTTGCGGCCGTCGCCCGTCAAGATGGGTTAGGAGGCCGCGTCCTGCAGACGAAATTCGTCGGTGATCTGCTGTCCACGGTGGAATACACGGCCAACGAGAAGCGTGAATTCATCAACAAATGGGGCTTTTGGGGCCTCATCCTCTTCGTTTGGATTCCATTCATGGCCTCAGGTGTGATCGTTGGCTCGATGCTCGGCATGCTGTCGCGCATGAAGTTCATGCGCGTGCTGTGGGCGGTCGTCATCGGCGGTTCTGCGGCCTCGGTCACCTGGGCCTACACCGCAGACGGCATCATCCGCTTCATGCACGCCTACAAGCTGGAAGCCATGATTCCCATCGCCATTGGTGTGTTCGTGCTCATTGCCTACCTGCACATGCGCTCGACCAAATCCCGCCGACAAGCGGAGTTGTTCGAAGACACGCTTCTGGACAATTTCCACGCCGACCTGCACGCCAAGTATGGCACCGAGTGAGGGCCAGTCATGGACGAAGTGACGCAGGTTGACGGACGAGAAGGCCACGTCGGTGAATTCGCTCGCATCGGCATCGTAACGGTCTCCGACCGAGCGAGCGCAGGCGCCTATGAGGACGAAGGCGGACCGGCCATCCTCGGATTCCTGCGTGAAGCAATGGCCTCCCCTGTCGAGGTCCATTACCGCTGTGTGCCGGACGATGCAGGGGTCATCGGCACGACCCTGATCGAATTGTGTGACGACGTGGGGTGTGCGGTTGTGGTCACGACCGGCGGCACAGGACCGGCGGCCCGTGACGTGACGCCTGAGGCCACCGAAGCGGTGCTTGAACGCATCTTGCCAGGCTTCGGTGAGCAGATGCGAGCCATTTCCCTTGCCTACGTGCCCACGGCGATTCTGTCGCGCCAACTCGGCGGAACCCGTGGCTCATCGCTGGTGTTCAACCTGCCCGGTCGCCCGAAATCCATTCGAGAGACGATCGACGAAATCTGGCGCGCCGTTCCCTACGCTGTGGACCTCATCGGCGGACCGTACCTCGACATGAACGACGACGTGTGCGATGCCTTCAGGCCCAAAACGGCTCGACGCCGCTGAACACCTTCATGGACTCCGTGCCTGAGCATGCATCCATGCCGGCGCGAAGAGGCGACCTACTCATCACTGGAGCCATGACGGTCTTTCCAGACGGAACACGATTGGCAGACCTCCGCGTCGAGGCAGGCGTCATCACCGAGGTCGCCGTTGGTGGCGGGCTTGAGCCCAAGGGCGGAGATGAGGTCCATCTGGACGGTGAAGGGTTGCACCTCATGCCTGGTGTGATCGATCCACAGGTGCACTTTCGGGAGCCTGGACAGCCAGAAAAGGAAGACCTCGCAAGCGGAAGTTGCGCTGGCGTCAGCGGAGGAGTGACCGCTTTTCTCGACATGCCAAACAACCACCCTGCGGCCACCACCGTGCCCTCCATCGAAGCGAAAATCGCCAGCGCCGGGGCCAAGGCCGTGTCCCATCACGGCTTTTTCATCGGCGCAACCCCGGACAACCTCGAAGACCTGCAGGAGGCCGTGGGCAAACCGGGCGAGCCCATCGCTCGTCCAGGCATCTGCGGCATCAAGATCTTCATGGGCAGCTCCACAGGTTCGCTTTTGGTCAGTGAAGAGGGTGCGTTGGACCGCATCTTCGAGGGGACCGCCGGACTCATCGCCGTACACGCCGAGGACGAAGACCGTCTGATCTCACGAAAGGAAGAATTCGAGGAACGCACCGACATGGCTGCCCATGCTGAATGGCGCGACGACGTGACGGCGTTGCTTGCGACCCAACTGGCCGTCGGCTTAGCCACCACACACAACCACCGCTTGCACGTGCTCCATCTGACCTCGGGCATTGAGGCCGACTGGCTGGCTGGCCGAACATCGCATCCTGGCGAAGAGGGTGACGGCCCATGCATCACGGTCGAAACCCTGCCCCAGCACTTGACCTTCGACGAAACGGACGTGGAACGGCAAGGCACACGACTGAAGATGAACCCCCCCATTCGTTATGCCAAGGACCGTGAAACCCTGTGGTCCCGGCTCAATGACGGCACCATCATGTGCATGGCCACGGATCACGCCCCTCACACCTTGGAGGCGAAAGCGCTTGGATTCCCGAAGGCGCCTTCGGGCATGCCGGGCGTGGAAACCTCCCTCCCGGTGATGCTGACCCATGCCGCAAAGGGGCGCTGCACGATGGAGGACGTCGTCCGCTGGATGTGTGCCAACGTCGCAGATTGCTACCAAATGGTGGGCAAGGGCCGAATCGAGGTTGGCGCAGACGCAGACTTGGTGCTTGTGGACATGGTCACACAACGCACTGTGGACGACGCCAACGCGTGGAGTCGCGTCGGTTGGAACCCCTTCCACGGACGTACCCTGGTTGGATGGCCGTCTTGGACGATCGTGGACGGCGTTCCAGTCTTCGAACGCAGCGAGAGGACCGGCGACAAAGGCGAGGTGCTGGTTGCACCCGGTGAGACCGGCCGAGCCCTTGTCATGCTCCCTTGGGCATGAACCCGTCACGGAACGGTTGAAACCGCCCGGCCCTTCACCCACACGGGGAGAGCTGTGCACATCGTGATGTTGGCCGGTGAATATCCACCCCGATGGGGCGGCATGGCCACCACCATCTACCATCTGACAGCAGAACTGGCTGCTTCGGGACACAAGGTCACCGTCATCACCCGCAAAGGAACGGGCGATGCACCGCCCATCCCGGGCGTCCGCATCATTGGCGTACCTTGGCTCAAGGCTCCGATGGCGTTCACGCGCTCCTTTGGCCGCCATGCTTTGCGGGCGTTGATTCGGCTTCACGGTGAGGATCCTGTTGATGTCGTTCATGTCCACACGCCCCTCATCGCATGGACACGTGGACAATTTGAGCGCTGCCACCGTGAAGTGGCTCCAACGGTCACGACCCTGCATGGCTCTTGGATTGGAGAGCGGGAAGGGCTCCTCATGGCGCGACGGCAGCGTGAACCTGCGGCCATCGCGAACCCGAACGACTTGGCCATCCTGCTCACGGCTAAGGCCTACGCACGCTACGAACAAGCCGCCCTTGAGAAGAGCACCTGCGTGGCCATTTCCGACTTCAGCCGTCAGGAGTTTATCGACGCCTATCGGCCGCCTGCGGAGTGGTCCTGCGAGGTCATCCATTGGGGCATCGACACGGAGATGTTCCATCCACGCCCAGAACGATCAGCGGAAGCCATCGCGCTCCGCTCCACGCTGCAGGTGCCAGAAGGGCACCGCTTGCTCCTTGCCGTCGGTCGCTTGGCTGCTCGGAAGGGATACGCGACACTCATCGACGGCTTTGCTGCGCTACGAAACCGAAGGCAGGACGTTCATCTCGCCATTGTCGGCCGCGGCCACCTCAAATCCCGTCTCCTCCAGCATGCTGCGAAGCGCGGGGTTGCGGATGCGGTGCACATTGAATCCAGCTTGCCCTTCGAGGCATTGGCCGACGCCTACCGTGCCGCCGACCTGGTGGTGTTTCCCTCCCTGTACGAAGGGTTGGGCATGATTCCAATCGAAGCCATGGCGTCAGGCACGCCCGTGATCACGGTTGACCACGGCCCCATGCCCGAAACGGTGGACAGCACGACAGGCGCGCTGTACAGGGTCGGCGACCACGACGCCTTTGCGCGCGTTGTTGATCAGGAACTTTCTGACGCAGAAGGGTTGAGCGCGAAAGGCGAAGCCGGCCGCGCAAAGGTGCTGGAACGCTTCACGATGGCGCGCGAAGTGGAGGCGTACCTCCGAGCCTACGGACGCGCGATGGATCAATCCACGTCGTAAGATCAAAGTCCATACAATCGGCTGTACTTGCTTTCGATGTAACGCAGGAAAGCGGCCGCAGTCGGCGGCGATCCGGTCGCTTCTTCGATGAGTGCAGGCGGCAAAAGCAGGCTTCCACGCTCATGAATGCGGGCCTTGAGCCACGCCAAAGGAGCGCTCCAATCACCGCCACGGATGAGCGCATCCATGTCTCCCAAATCCTTGCCCATGGCCTCCAAAAGCTGGGCCGCGTAGAGGTTGCCGAGCGTGTAGGTGGGGAAGTAGCCAAAGGCACCCATCGACCAGTGGATGTCCTGAAGGCAGCCTAAGCGGTCCTCCTTGACCTCTAGCCCAAACCACTCCTGCATCATCGAATTCCAGAGGTGAGGCAGCTCCGCGATGGTCAGGTTGCCCTCAAACATCTGCTTCTCAATCTCATACCGAATCATGATGTGAAGGTTGTAGGTGACCTCGTCGGCTTCCACACGGATGAAGCCAGGTTCGACCTTGTTGGCGATGAGGTTCATCGCGGCAGGATCGAGCACCGGAACCTCTGGAAACGCCTCGTGGAACCACGGCCCAACCACGCTCCAGAAAGCTTCAGTTCGGCCAACCTGATTTTCCCAGAAGCGTGACTGTGATTCGTGAACGCCAAGGGAAATCGCTTCTCCTCGAGGGGTTCGCTGGAAGGCCTCTGGTAGGCCCTGCTCGTAGAGCGCGTGCCCGGTTTCGTGCATGACGGCATAGAGGCACGAAAAGGGGTCAGACTCGTCAAATCTCGTGGTGAACCGCGTGTCGCCTGGCCAAAGGCCAGCAGAGAAGGGGTGGGCAGAAGCGTCCATTCGACCGGCTTCAAAATCAAAGCCCATGGTGCCGCTGACACGCTCACAGAAGGCAATTTGGTCATTCACAGGGAATCGAGCCCCGTCAGGCAAGGCGGGCAAGTCGCGCTCAGCACTGGCTGCTGTGATGCGGGCCAACAAGGGCACGAGGTGGTCTTTGAGTTCAGCAAACATCGGATCATACCCAGCCATCGTTGACCCGATCTCGTATTCGTCCAACAGCGCATCGTAGGTCGGCCCTTGATGCCCAAGCAAGCGAACACGCTCTTTGGTCATCGAAAGAAGGGTCTCGAGGTGTGGTGCGAAGGCAGCGAAATCTGAGGCAGCACGCGCATCTTGCCATGCGCCCTGAGCGAGGCTACGGGTGCGAGCAAATTCCGAGACAAAAGACTCTGGAAGCAAGACGGCACGATCACGACGTCGGGTTATTTCTCGAACAGTCGCCGCGAGATCAGGGTCACTTTCGGCCTCATCCCGAACCGCCTCAAGCAAACTTCCGAAGGAATCGGACACCAACCGGCGGTGCGATTCTGCGGCCAGCCAGGCCAGTACATCGGAGCGAGCCCCAGCACCTTTACGCGGCATCAAGGTCTCACGGTCCCACCCAAGGTGCCCCTGAATGGAGCCAAGGCGAGCGAGGTCATGCACACGGTCAAGGAAGGCCTGAGCGGCGGTCATGCCCCTCGGTCGCGTGCATGCTGCACAAGCCTTGCGATGGACTGATGTTCGCCACATGTTCAAGACCGCGGAGGTCAACGGGTATGCATGGTCCTCCCATTTCGGCGCCGTTCCTCGGAAGAGGAGCCTGCACCGAAGGGCGACGACGAAGACCTCGAAGCAATCCTCGAAGCGGTGTCAGACGCCCAGGACGGTGAATCAAAGGGTACTCCTTCGCCCGCTTCGGTGCACTCAGAACTCGATCTCGCTGCAAGCGCACTGACCGTGGTCACCACGTGCATGGACGTCCGCCGCAATGAGAACGTTCTGATTGTTTGCGATCCGACAACCGCCGAGGTGGGTGCTGCCCTTCATGAAGCGGCCATGACCCGCTCAGACCGAGTCTTGCTGATGCTGATGCCAAAAGGCCGGCACCATGGTCAGGAACCACCTGCTCCTGTGGCCACACTG
>Ga0160423_10004951_pt1 | contig 10912 bp, 5 predicted proteins | sample CRUFie14St8metaG_FD_108191 | JGI IMG/M metagenome (GOLD analysis project Ga0160423, IMG submission 108191) | Marine microbial communities from the Costa Rica Dome - CRUD Field 142mm St8 metaG | ecosystem: Environmental > Aquatic > Marine > Oceanic > Photic zone | place: Costa Rica: the Eastern... | reverse complement strand
GTGACTTTGCGGAAGCATTCTAGACACAAACCAATATGTGTTTCCCCTGATGTTTCCAGTTTTTTCCAATCTTTTGGACAACCTTTTTGATTGCAGTTGGCAATTATATTCATTTTAAAATCTGCTTAACTCAGCCTCGATTTCTTTTCGTACTTTCTTTGAGTTTGGATTTGTAAATGGTGAGAATCTTCCAAAAACATGCCCCGTTCCGTCTAGCAGAAACTTCGAAAAATTCCACCTAATTTTTCCTCCATATTTTTCGTCTTTAACAAGCATATCGTAAATTGGGTGAATGTTCTGTCCTTTGACATTTATTTTTGAATAAAGGGGAAACGTAACTCCCTTATTGACATTGCAAAACATTTCTATTTCATTTTCAGACTTAGGTTCTTGGTTAGCAAAGTTATTTGAAGGAAATCCGCAAACAACTAATCCATCTTTTTGGTAACTCTTGTACAAGATTTCTAGGTGAGAATATTGATATCTAAATCCGCATCTCGAAGCAATATTTACCAAAAGATAAACTTTCGCGTGGAGTTTTGATAAACAAGTCTCTGATCCGTAAATATCATTTACGGGGAGGTCTAAGATAATACTATTCACAACTGAAAATCCATATTTAATCCGATGTGTCAAATTTTGACAAAAAAGCTCGGCAGCTGAACGCGACGAACATGGCCAGATCTTTGTCGCCGGGTAGGACGACGGTGGCGGGGGTGTTGGGTGGGCGTATGGTTTCGGCGCGCTTGAGGGCGGCGGCCATCGGGGCTTTGGCGTTGAGAGCTTTCTCGCCGAGTAGCTCGATAGTGCGCGCGGCATGGGTAACGATGATCAGATTTTCGTGGGCCAGATCCTTGATGAGCGCCTGCGCGGCTCGGGCGGAGTCGCCATGGTGGGTCAGCGTGTTGGCAGCCTCTATGCGGACGGCGGGGGATTCGTCGGTTAGGGCTTTGCGGAGGAGTTGTTTGGTTTCGATTTTCAGCGCGTTGCGGTGGACCAGGCCAAGCGCGGCCCAGTAGCGGATGCTGGCATTTTTGGAGGTAAGATTTTGGGCGAGGGTGGATTCATCGGCGGTGCCAACTTGGGAAGCGGCGCGGTGGATGGCACCCATTTTCACTTGGCCACTTTGGCCGAGTTCCCAGCCGGGTTTTTTGGCAAACATCTCCCACGCCTCGCTCTCGGGGAGGAAACCCAAATCGACAGTGTCGCGGATGTGTTTACGGTGGGCGTTGCGGAGGCGTTTGAGGATTTTTTGATGTGCCTTGGAGCCGGCGAGGTTTTTCAAATTCTGCGGGTCGGTCTGACAATCGTACAGCTCCTCAACGGGTCGCGTGGGGCCTGCGAAGTGCCATTGGGTGTCGGTCATTTTTCCGCGCTTGGTCAAGCGATAAAACTCATGGCGGATTTCGCCGTTGTCGGGCCAGGCGGTGGGTTGGTTGTAGCCGAGGTGCGGCATGTAGTTGCGGATGTAAAGGTAACGGCGGTCGCGAACCGATCGGGTAAGGTCGCGCACTTCGTCCACGCGATCGCGGTGGCCGTACACGTAACGGCGCGGCGCGGCGGCATTCGGGCCGAGAAAGGGTTCGCCCTGCATAGCCTTGGGGATCGGCTGTCCGAGCAGGTTCAGCACGGTGGGTGCGTAGTCTACGAAACTCACGAGACGGTCGGTGGTGCTGCCGGGTTTGCCGGGGGCGAGGTGCTGCCATTTTTTGGGGAACCGAATGAGTAGCGGCACGTGCATGCCACTATCGAGCAGGGCGCGTTTGTGGCGGGGTATGCCGCTGCCGTGGTCGCTGTAGAAAAACACGATCGTGTTTTCCGCAAGGCCGTCCTCTTCCAATTGTTTCAGGATCGCGCCCACCTTCAGATCCATCGCGCTTACGCAATCGTAGAAGCGCGCCAGCTCGCGGCGGATGAGTGGGGTGTCCGGATAATACAGCGGTACCGGCACCTTGGCGGGGTCGTGGATAGCGCCCGGCGGCAGCGTACTTTGCACCTCCTTTTTAAAGCGCGCGTAGGGCCACACCATCGAGCGGCTCTGGTGCGAGGTCATCAGGTTAAACACACTGAAGAAGGGCTGCGCTTTATCGCCGCGCTTGCGCCAGTGGGCGGTGGCGCTGCTTTCGTTCCACGAGGCCTTGATGATGTCCGCGTAATTGCCGGTGTTGTAATCGGTCTTCACGTTGTTGCTCGTGTAAAACCCCTGCGCCCGCAGCAACGCCGGAAACCCTCGCATGCTTTTCGGAATGGCAAAGCCCGACCGCATTTGCTGCGTGCTCAGCGAGGTGGGATAACAACCGGTAATCAAACACGACCGCGAAGGCGAACAAACCGGCGCACTCGCAAACGCATTCGTATACCGCACGCTCTCCTTGGCTAGCCGGTCGATATTCGGCGTCACGGCAAATTTGTCGCCATAACAACCGAGCACCGGGCTCATGTCTTCGGCCGTGATCCAAAGGATGTTTGGCCGATCAGCCGCCTGCAGTCCGACACACAATCCCAATAGGGATAAAAAAATGCGCATGGGGAGTTTGTACGCGCGCGAGCAGGTCAATGCAATTTTGGAGTGCTCTTGCCACGGCACGTCAAACAAGAGAAAATTTCTCGCCAGAGATGATCAGCCGCATTGCACCCACATTATTGTTTGTTTTGGCCACAATGGTTTCCGCCAAGGAGTTGGCGGTGGTGCAGAAGGATTTTCAGCGTACGATGCGGCCGGTGTTGCAGAAGTTTTGTTTTGATTGCCACGGTGAGAACAAGTCGAAAGCGGGGATTCGGGTGGATTATTTGGATGGCACCGTGCTCGATAACACCATCGTGCTGTACGGCTCCGGCTCCGGCGCCAGCACCACGCACCTGCTGGAAAACCTGCCCACCCTAGTCGCCGGCGGCGCCAACATGGGCCTAAAGCACGACCAATACTGGCGCAACGGCAAAACCCAAATGTCCGATGTTTTCCTGAGCATCCTCCACAGCCTCGGCGTGGAAGAGGAAACCTTCGCCGACAGCACCAAGGCCGGCGCGCGCGAGGTATTCACCAAGGCCTAAATAAGATAACAACGCCTTTGCCATGCGTTTGGCCAAGCCGGGTTATTTGTTTTTGACGTGGATGATCAGGGGGTTGGAGGCGATGCCTTTTTCGGGGCTAGCCTTGATGTGGAAACGGGCGGTGGTTTCAGGCACCCAATGATCGGCGGTGATGAAAAACTCCCGCTCAGTCTGTCCCTCGACGATCAGCAGTCCGTTCAGCCCGATGTTGTCAATATAGACGCCGTGAGGGAGGTTGCGTCCTGCGTCGTGGCTACCCAACTGAATGCGTCCGTTGAATCCGTTCCGCTCCACCATCACTCGGGCCGAGATGGTTTCGCCGGGGGCGATGGTGAACTCCAGCGGCTCGGCGAACGTACCGGTTTCGACTGCACCACTGGTGTTGCTGGTCACCTGCACGAGCAGTTTCGGTTTGCCAAGCGGCTTGATGTTGGTGAGCTTGCCAATTTCGCGGACGATTTCCTTGCCGCGAATCGTCGCAGTGGCGGTCACGGTCACGAAGTCATTCTCCGGCATGGCAGCGTCGGCGTCGGCGTGGATTGAGCCAAACGCCCGCTGCTGTTCCGCCTCAATGATGATGGGCGTGCTGATGTGAAACCCGGCGGGGGCATCACTGATGTTCAGCCGAATGGGCCCGTTGAAGTTGTCTTTTCGTTCGACGCTGAAGCTAAACTCACGTCCGCTTCCCTTCGGGACGCCGTCGGGAAAGCCACCGATGCTGACCTTAAAGTCCGGTTTGCGTGGTCGGACGGTGAGCGTGTATTTAAAGTCACTGCCCTGAAATCCGCGCACGTCACTGACCCTTGCCAGATATTGTCCGTCCGCTGGGGCGGTGAAGGTGAGCTTCGAGTCGCGGCCCAGTCGGCGCTGGCTTTCGTCGTCGTTTTGATAGTGGACCGGGAATGTCGGTAGGCCGTTGACGATTTCCGGTTCGCCCTTGGCCAGGGGCTTGACAATGTAGGCCGGTTGGCCAAGCGGATGCGCAAGCGGTGTCGTATCAAAGTAGCCGTGTCGGTTGCCGCTACCGGGATAAACGATGTAGCCGCTGTCCGGGCCGCGCGGGTAGAGCCACAGCTTCACGACCTCGCCATTCACGTAGAGCAACTGGTTGAGCGTCATTTCGTCCCACTTGAACAGACGAAAATCGTTTGAGGTGTTGGAGTCCTTGCCTCGGAAGGTCAGCCAGCTTTCGCGGACAGCCTTGAGGCGGATACGTTCGATTGGATTGCCATCGGCATCGAGTACCTCAATTTTTGTGTCGATGGGCGACTTGCTGCGGGCAGCGTTGGTCTCGAGTACCCACTCCTCACCGGTCTTGGCTTGAAAACGAAAAAGGTCAGAGTCGATGCCTTGTTCGCCGTGAATCATCCCGGTCAAAACAGCCGGCAGCGTGATCGCCGTGGCCTCGGCCGGGATATTATTCGGTTCCTTTTCAGCCAGCTCAATCGGCTCGGCTTTGCTTGTTTCGATCGCCTTGGCCTCGACGTCCGCCTTGGCCAGGGAATCTGTGCGCTTGGCCATGCGGAGAGCGATTTTTTCAGTTGAGCCGTCCATTCGGCCGACGTGCAGCGCTTGGCCATCCGCGCTGAACACCAACGCCGAAACCACGTCCGCTTGGCTGCCGATCGTCTGCAGCGGCTCGAGCGCGGGGAGCGACCAAACCTTGACCGTCCGGTCAGCGGAAGCCGTGGCCAGGCGCGTGCCGCTGGGGTCGATAGCGAGATCGGTAATCTCATCCTCGTGCGCAAACCGCACCCGCTCGAGTGGATTGATCCCCGCCTTGTCCCTGCTGACCCAGCGCCACAGGCGAATCTGTTTGTCCGCACCGCCGGCAATCACGAATTGGCTATCGGGCGTGAAGGCGGTGAGGAATTGTTCGCCGGTCGGTTGCCCGAAGGTGTCGAGCCGTTGGCCGTCTGAGGGGTTCCAAAGTTTGACGGATGAGTCGCCGCTGGCGCTGGCAAGGACGCGCCCGTCCGGGCTGAACGCGATGCCGTAAACAGCGCCGTTGTGTCCCTTGAGAGTGCGGAGTTTTTCGCCGGATGCGGGGTTCCAAAGCTGGATGATGCGGTCGTATCCGGCTGTGGCCAGTTGATTACCATCCGGCGAAAAGGCGATGCCGTAAAGTGCGTCGCGATGGCCGGCGAGTTCGCGAAGTTTTTTGCCGGTCTCGATTTTGAACAGCGTGGCGACTCCATTGAGCCCCGGTGTGCCGCCGGCAACAGCCAACGTTTTTTCATCCGGTGAAATCGCGATGGCATTGACTTTGCCGGTGATGCCGATGAACGACTTTTCGCCAAGTTGCACTGCGCCGTAACGGCCGATTGCGAGCTGCCCGTTTTTACTGATGGCCAATGCGGTGATGGGGCTAAGCGCGTTGCCAGCGGCTTCGACCTCCGGGACGTTGAGGTTGGCGAGGATCGACCGATCGTCGGCTGGCGGCTTCGCACCCTGATCGATCCACCGCAGGAGAGTGTCAACCTGGGCCGGTGAAAGTTGCGGTTCCCTGCGAGGCGGCATGTACGGCTTAGCCTGTTTTGTGATGACTTTGGCCAGCAGCGACTCGGCGCGATCACCGGGCTTGATGGGTGTCCCGTTTTCGCCGCCCTTCATCAGCAGTTGAAATGTTTCAACGGAGAGCTCGCCTTCGAGATCATCGTTGTTGTGGCAACCGACACAGTACTCGCGAAGTATGGGCGCGACGTCCCGATGAAAATCAACCGTTTCGGCAAGGGCCGGGATGGCAAGGGCAGAGAGGAAAAGTGTGTTCAGGAATCTCATGGCTCAGTGCTGGAACAGGAATTCGCGGCTGGTCATCAACGCCCAGAACAAATCCTCGATGGCAGCCCGGCGCTCTGTCTCGGGCGTGCTGTCGAACATCGCGATTAGCCGTTTCCGTTCGCCATCGCTTGGTGGGCGGGAGAGGCAGAGCAGGTAGGTTCCCTCGATGATCTCCTCGTCGCTTTGGGGGATCATGACGTTCACGCAACTCTGTTCGCTGCGCAGGTTGCTGTTGAGCGTGTCGCCGTTGGATAGATGGAGCACCTGCACCATGCTGGGTTTGTTGGAGCGCTCGCATTCGCAGGTGATCTCGCGTTCGTTGCGGCCGAAGGTCTTAAGAAAATAGGACGTCACGGAGGAGTCAAACAACTGCAGTGCACGCGTTCCGTCGCGATAAAAGTTCGTTCCCTGCGTGCTGCCGTCGGCGAGCGTGATCTTGTCGTACTTGGGCGATATGCGGGTGACCGAGGTGATGGCGTCCTGCAGCACTTCCGCCATCAGCCGCCGCGGGTAGTAGCGCGAATAATATTTTTGATCCCCCATGTTTTCCGGGAGCGGCGCGCTGGTGCGCTGGTAGGTTTCACTCTGCAAAATGAGCCTCATGAGCGCCTTGAGGTCGTAGCGATTCTCGACAAGGTGGGCCGAGATCGCCTCGAGCAACGGCTCGTTGGAGGCCGGGTTGGAGACGCGCAGGTCGTCGACCGGTTCCACGATGCCGCGCCCGAAAAAGTTGGCCCAGACACGGTTTGCAATGGAGCGGGTGAAGTACGGATTTTCAGGCGCGGTCAGCCAGGCGGCCAGTGCCTCGCGGCGGTCTTCAGGTGAATCGCTTTCGATCGCCTGGCCATCGAGCGGTGCCGGCGGTTGGGGCTTGCCGGTGCGCGGCTGAATCAGGTCGCCACGGTTGGCAATGAAAAGCGTCCTCGCACCGTTGCCGCTGCGGGCATCGCCGCCCCAGCCCTTGGCCCGCACGCGCGCGAACAGGTTGGCAAACGAGTAGTACTGGTCGTTGGTCCATTTTTCCAACGGATGATTGTGGCACTTGGCGCAGTTGATCGAGAGGCTCATGAACGCTTGGCTGACATTCTCCGCCATGGTCTCGGGATCCTGATGAACCGAGTAAAAATTCGTGGCTCCGTTTTTCATCGTTTCACCCCGGGCTGAGATAACCTGCCGCACGATTTGATCCCAAGGGCTGCCTGTTTCCATCTCGCCGCGCAGCCATTGGTAGTACGACTTGAGCGCATCAGGGCGGAGCTTGCGGCCGCTGATCAAAAACAGGTCGGACAGCCGGTAGGTCCAGTAGTCGACGAACTCCGGCTGGGCGAGCAGAGACTCGATCATTGCGTCGCGCTTCGTTTCCGACGGATCAGCGAGAAAGGCCCGGGTGACCTCGGGTGTCGGGAGCATGCCGACGACGTCGAGGTGGACTCGGCGGATGAACTCGCTGTCGGAACTCCTCGGCGAAGGCTTGAGATTGAGTCGGCGCAACTGGCCAAGCACGGCGTCGTCGATGACGTTGCGACGTGGCGTTTGGCTGTAAACCTCGTCGGGGATGGCGCTTGGCCAAGGGGAGGTGATTCGTGCCAGGGTAATTTGCCCTGAGTACCATGCGGTAATAGCACCTTCGCCGTGGCCGATGACTTTGGCCAAGCCGGTGGCTTCGTCCACCTCGGCCACGGTCGCATCGGTCGAGGCGAACCGTGCCCAGCGGGTGACATCACGCTCGGTGCCGTCACTGAAAAACGCGCGAACGGTCAACTGCTGCGCTTGGCCCTTTTTCAACTGGGACAGGGTGGGGGACATTTCGACCCGCTCGATCGTGGGGTCGCCGTCGCTTGGCCCGGGCGCACCCTGCTGAATCCAGCGCGTGAGGATCCGGTACGCCTCGGAGCTTTCGTGCAACACTTTGCCGCCCTTGTGCCGGACGGCTGCGGTCGGCTTGGTAACGAACAGGCTGCTCGCCGGAGCGGCGAACTCGATGCGCCGGCCCCGGTTTTCACGGGTAATATTGTAATGGTCAGTAGCCGGGTCGTAGGCGTTGAGGCTGAGCTGGAAACCGCCCTTGCCGGCCAGTGCGCCGTGGCAGCCGCCACCGTTGCAGCCTGCCTTGGACAACACCGGCAGCACGTCGTGCCGAAAGCTCAGTTTGCGATCGTCCTCGGCGGCGGCCGGGAGGGTCAGCGCGAGGAACAACAGCGCTTGGCCAAGTGCAACTCGTGATCTCATGCGAACAGCTCCTTGACGGGTTCGTTGCCAAAGTCGACCAGCGGGAAGGGGCGTCCGCTTGGTCCGGGGAGGGTGGCCCCGGGGTTGAGGCCGAGGCTGTGAAAGATCGTCGCCACGACGTCGCCCGGTTCCACCGGTCGCTCGGCCGGGAATCCGCCGATGGGATCGCTTTTGCCCACCACGCGTCCGCCCTGCACGCCACCGCCGGCGAAGGAGCAGGTAAAACATTGCGGCCAGTGATCGCGTCCACCGGCGGGGTTGACCTTGGGCGTGCGCCCGAACTCCGACAGTGTGGTCACCATCGTGTCGTCGAGCAGGCCTCGCTCGTGCAGATCCTCGATCAGTGCGCTGTAGCCCTGGTCGTACATCGGGGCAACCTGTTCCTTCATTTGCTTGACGGAGATGAACGGCTTCGAGCCGTGGATGTCCCACGAGAGTTGATCGAAGACGGTGAGGAAGCTGTTGATCGTGACCATGCGGACGCCGTTTTCGACGAGGCGCCGGGCAAGCAGGCAGCACTGGCCAAAACGATTCATGCCGTAGCGTTCGCGCACTGCCGGTTTTTCCTTGGTAATGTCGAACGCGGCGCGGGCCTGTTCGCTGGTCATCATGCGGAATGCGGAATGAAAACTGTCATTGAGCAATCGGGCGTCCTCGCTGGCCTCGAAATTTTTCACCGCACCATCGACGATTTCGCGCATCTTTCGCCGTCGATCGAGTCGCGCAGCCCCGATCTGGTCGGGCGGCAGCAGGTCGGGCACCTTGAAATCCTTCCGCGCCGGGTTGGCGTTGAGGGCGAACGGGTCGTGCGCCTTGCCGAGGAAACCGCCGGCCTGACCGTTAGGCATGTTGCCGCCACCTCGTCCCATTAACTCCGGCAGTACGACGAATGGCGGCAGGTCGCTCTTGCGGCCCAGCAGGTAACTGGCCACCGCCCCGGCGTGCGGGGTCTGGATGCCGCCGGTGAAGCGCCGACCGGTCTGCATGATCTGCCAACCGGCATCGTGTACCGCCGCGCCGCCGTGGTGAACCGTTCGCACAAGCGAAAACTTGTCGGCGATCTTCGCGTGCCGGGGGAGAATCTCCGAGATGTCGATGTCTGGTGACTTGGTTCGGATCGGCTTGAACGGCCCGCGAATCTCCCTCGGCGCATCCGGTTTCATGTCCCAAAGATCGACGTGGCTTGGCGCGCCGAGATTGAAGATCATAATACAGGCGCTGTTGTCGTGCCCCGGCCGGACGGCGCCCGCCTCCTTCGCGGCCAGCAGCTGCGGCAGCGACAAACCGGCCGCGCCAAGCGCGCCGACCTGCAGAAACTCCCGGCGTTTCAGGTGACTGCCCCCGCAGATGGAGGCCTGTTCTTCAGCCAAAAAATCAAACATAACGTAAAAAAGTGGAGCGACAATTAAGCCGCGAAGTGAACCCGGAAAGAGTAACGTTTCGCCGCAAAGATGCACGACGAAAACGGTGGCGGATTGACAAAGCCCCGCGTGGCTGCAATTTCATCCGCACCTAATGATTAACATGATGAATCTCAAAACAACCTCCTTGGCGCTGGCCTGTGCCTTGGCTTGGCTCGGGGGATTGGATGCGGCGGAGGCCAAGTCTAAGACCCGCCCCAACATTGTTTTTATCCTTGCCGATGATCTTGGCTGGAAGGACTTGAGCAACGAGGGCTCGAAGTACTACGAGAGTCCGCACATCGACCGCATCGCGCGAGAGGGGATGAAGTTCACCCGCGGCTATGCGGCGTGTCAGGTCTGCAGTCCGTCCCGGGCCAGCATCATGACCGGCAAATATCCGACCAACCACGGCATCACCACCTGGATCGGCGACCGCGCCGGGGAGGCGTGGCGTGGCACGCGCCGCAATGACACGCATCTGCCCCCGGAGTACGATCGCGCGCTGCGAGTCTCCGAGATCACGCTGGCCGAGGCGCTGCGGGAGCAGGGCTACAAGACGTTTTACGCCGGCAAATGGCATATCGGCGGCAAGGGCTCCTGGCCGGAGAATCACGGATTCGACATCAACAAAGGCGGGTGGGATGTCGGCAGCCCACGTGGTGGGTTTTTCTCGCCTTGGATTAATCCAACGCTTGAGTCCGGCCCCCCGGGCGAGTCGCTGCCCATCCGCTTGGGCAACGAAACCGCCAAGTTCATCGAGGCGCACAAGGACAAGCCGTTTCTCGCCTTCCTTTCATTCTATTCCGTGCACGGCCCGATCCAGACCACACCCGGACTGTGGAAAAAATACCGGGACAAGGCCGAGTCGGCCGGCTTGGCTAAGGAGCGTTTCAAGTTTGACCGCCGGTTGAATGTCCGCCAGGTGCAGGATTGCCCGATCTACGCCGGAATGATCGAGACGATGGACGACGCTGTCGGGATCGTCTTGAAAAAACTCGACGAGCTTGGCTTGGACAAAAATACCATCGTCTGCTTCACGTCCGACAATGGTGGCGTGTCCTCTGGCGACGCCTACTCTACCAGCAACACACCACTACGCGGCGGCAAGGGCCGGCAGTGGGAGGGTGGCATCCGCGAGCCGTACTACATCAAGGCACCGGGCGTGACCAAGTCGGGCGGTACCAGTGCTGTGCCGGTCAACGGCATAGACTGGTACCCGACACTACTCGAGCTGGCCGGGGTGAACATGCCGGCCAAGCAGGCAGTCGACGGCGTCAGCATCGTGCCGTTGCTCAAGGGCGGCAAGATTGCCAAACGCCCGTTGTATTGGCACTACCCTCACTACGGCAATCAGGGCGGCGAACCATCCTCGATCATCAGTCAAAACGACTGGAAACTCATTCACTACCACGAGGACGGCCGCGATGAGCTGTATCACCTGGCCAACG
>Ga0160423_10004949_pt1 | contig 10915 bp, 26 predicted proteins | sample CRUFie14St8metaG_FD_108191 | JGI IMG/M metagenome (GOLD analysis project Ga0160423, IMG submission 108191) | Marine microbial communities from the Costa Rica Dome - CRUD Field 142mm St8 metaG | ecosystem: Environmental > Aquatic > Marine > Oceanic > Photic zone | place: Costa Rica: the Eastern... | reverse complement strand
AATGGCTGTTCGTACCGCGTATGTCACTGACTCATTATTTCCCACTCCGTCCTCATATTCTACAAGAGTGGTGCTTTGATCGACGAATCGAAATATATCACCACTTCCACCATAACCAAGAATAGTTTTCTTGGCCTGGACATTTAATAATACTTCACCTGTTAAAACTGAAACAGCTCTAACAGATACGGTGACGACATCTTGTGAATATCGTTTACTTTTACCAATACCAAGTAGTCTTGCGCCTCGACCGCCTGTTCTTGTATTAGTATCATAACCAATTATTCCACCCTCTATTATCATTCCTGCGAATAGGAGTGGGTTCAATGGTTGTGGGCCACCGTCGCCCGCAAATTCTTGTCTTGCACTTCTGATAATCTGTCTTTCCCTTACAAGATTATCAATACCTTGTCTTTCTACTACTCTAAACCATTTTCCATTTCCCGCAGTTTTTAATGCGTCTATTAATAATTCAGTTCCACCTTGAGTGGTTGCTGTAGAAAAATCGGCTATTCCATCTCTTTCTTTTCTTTGTCCTGTTTTATCTAAAAATCCATATACCGCAACAACAGGCATGTCATCTGCTGCCGGTAGATTTAATAATTCAATATATGATGGTAACCTAATAACTTCTGGTTCTTCTACACATATATGATGTTTTCTTTGTGTATTTTTTAATATATACTTAATAGAATTTTTTGATGCTGTCAAACCATCAACTACTTCTTCGTATTCTAACTCTTTACATTCTTGAGGTTCTTCGGACCATACAGGGGTTGATGATTCATTCATCAGTCCTAGTATTAATAATAAACCAAGTAAAGCTTCCATTATCCGTTATCAGGGTCTTGTCCGAAATTACCACTACCTATAGGTATTTCTATAACCGTAGTTGTTCCATCTTCTGCGACAATTGTCATTTTAATAAATTCTGTACCATCTTCATTAGTAATAACTTCGTAAGTAACTGTATTACCTTCTAGTACAAACGATCCAAATCTTACCGCACTATCGTTACTGAACATTGATTCTACTAACTGTTTTGCCATCTGAGCATATATTCTACTCTCTAAATTTCGCATAAATTTAGCCAATGTTGTATTCTCTTCTTCCCTTAATGCGGCCTTACGAGCGGCATCTAGTGCATCTTTAATTGCTTTCTTTCTGCTGTGTTCTTGGTTTTCTATTGTTAAATAGTGAGCTCCAGTTCCTATTCCACTAAATGAAGGATTCTTAAATTTAAATACTTCATCGGCCCCTACTGGATTACTGATTGCCAATACTGATATTAGAAAAATACCACTAAGCACAGTGATTTCTAACTTATCCATTATCTCCTCCTGGGTGTTTTTTCTTTTCATTTTCTCTATATTCTAAAACTACATTTACTTTTTGCTGTAAACGAATTAAATCTTGATCCAACATTCTCATTTGGTCTATTACTTTAATTAATTGGAAATGCATCTTTTCAGTCGCAGGTTCAATTTCATCACTGATAAACTTCCATACGAAGTATACAAAATAACCTAGACCCACTACCATCACGGCTGGAAATCCATAGTCACTTATAATAGTTCCTATTGAACTTAATTCTTCTATTGGTTCCATTAATCTCGCCTCACATCTAGTTTACCATCTTCGATAAAATTTTCCGCCCTAGCGACTCTATCAATATCTGGTCTTAACTCTAATGCACTACTTACAAGCATATCAATTTTAATCATTTCATTACTCATTGTTCTGGCTCTATTCTCTAAAGATTCACAGAACATGGTTAAGGTTTTAATGTTATCTACCACGCCCTCCATTATTTGTTTAATAATGATGAATATGAAGACACCCATTACCAACGCACCAGCAATTGGCAAACCCACGTCGCTTATTAATTGAAATACTTCTTCCATAATTTATTATATTTATTATCAATTCTATTTATAATAAATTATATCTTAGATGCTAAAAATCCTCCGTTTTACAGAGGATTTATTTAGTTATTATTAGTGGCTGTGCGCGATTTTTACCGCCTTAATATTAGCAGTAGCCGCTGGTACTTCAAGAGTATCAGTTGCATTCTTTCTAATATTAATTATTTCCCCATTAGCAAGTGAAAGAGTACCTAGTGTATTACCACCTGAATCTTTAATTGTTAATACTTTAGTTGCACCGTTCAAATTATGAACTCTTACAACCTGTGCTAAGGAAATATTGGAAGCAGTATTACTAAGGCTAACTTCACTAGCTAATACTTTAACTGTTGATGCCATATTTTTCTCCTATTTCTTCCTTGGTTAAATTCCAATCTGAGTATCTAAAATACCCTTGTTTTTCGTGACACCAGTGCCACCCTTTATGTTTTTGTTCTTCGTTGGTATGATAATAATTTATACCGCCTCTAGTCTCGACATAAGTCTCTCTGCTCGATTTGTCACTTGTTTGTACCATCTTGAATCTCTGCCTTCTACAGCAGCCTCCTTCCAATCACCACATTGCAGCGCTGCGTTGTGCTTTTTAAATTTACTCAAGCGCGTGAGTCCCATATTAAACATCATGTTTGCGACAATTTGTTTTACCTCTTCTGGGTAACCATCCCAACCATCATGTAATTTTTTACAATCTTCTATTACTGTTTGTACATCTCTTTCGAAACATTCATCAACTCTATCCTCTGAGACGGCAGTACCCACCGGCCACCCATGTTCTGGTTCTCCTTCAAGGACAAGGTGACCAATACCGAATGTTGCATAACCAAGATGATCATTATATATTTCATATACGACTCCCTCGTCGATTTTAAGTGTTTCTTTTAATTGTTCTATATTCATTATGGACCTCCTCCGCCTGGGCCGCCGAATGTTTCTTTAGTTGCCCTACATGTGAGTGGTATTGTTTTACCACTTGATGTTGCAATTACATTATTACTTGAATCTAGGGCTCTTGCAGTTATTGTTACCCCACTTGTTGATCCACCTGTACCATTAATTTGTACCTGTGTCATACCACTTGCTGTACCAGTACTGGCAGCCCATTCTCCCCAAGTAAAGTCTCCGTTAGTGAAACTTGCAATTTGATCATTATAGTTATCAGTTGTACCAGTGGCTATTGTTCTAAAAGTATTTTTAGTCCAACTATTTCCAGCTGTATCATCTGCCTCATAAGTACTTCCGCCAGTTGAGGTAGATACATTAGATGTCCAATCCATTTTTATTTGTACTGATGCTGGATCGGAACCAGAGTATGGAAATAAATCTAAAACACTTTCGTTCTGATTAGTTCCATCATATAATCCAGTACCGTTGGCCGAACTTCGTAAGAAAACTGCTCTTACTACACCACCTGAGCCTGTATTTCTATATTGAAATCCTACTTTACATTTAGCGTGGGCAGATTGTACTGTTCTTACTGCTATTCGTGCCCATATACCAGTTGTCGGATCACCAGGTGTACCCCATGAAAATGCACTTGTTCCATAAAAGTCACTAAATGCGATTTCATTGGGAGATGTTGGAACTCCAGTCGCGACTCCATAGTATTCTGATAATGCGTGAGGAACTGTTCCTCCAAATTCACCTGATATACTTCTATTAGTACCTGCGGCTGTTCCTAATGATATTGCTCCTGAACTTACTATTGCCATTATTTAATTATTCCTGCTATGTGATCCTCAAATGCCTCTATCTTTTCTGTACGATTAGGCCATAATATATATTCTTTTTCTGGATTCTTTTTTAAGTTAGTTAATAGAGGTAGTATTGCATTATATAAGTTATTTAACTTATCCTCTAATGCCTTTACTTCTGCCTCTGTTGAAGAAGCCTTTGTACTAATTTCTTGTACGGCTTCTAATTCGGATTCATCTACTGCTGTAAACCCAAAGTCAAATTTTAGTAAGTCATCTGCCATATTTATTCCTCTATTAAAGTATTTATAAGCTTTTTATTTTCTTTTCGTGGGTTTTTCTTTTTTTTATTAGGTATTACTTTGGCGCCGTAAGGGCTTTCTTGCCCCCACAGTATCTTGTGAAATCTTGTTTTTATTCTTTTTCCTGAAGATTTTGTCATAGTTGTCCAAGTATTCTTTACTTGTTGTTTTACTCTGTATGGAATCGCCTGTTATGTCGTTTTTGGTTGCCATACTATTTTAACTCCTCTACGAGTTAATTCATTTCTTATTTTTTGTTTTACTTTAGGTTTTGTATTATCATTATTTAATAATCCAAATAATTCACCCTCAGGTGTTGATTTCATAAAGTAATGTTCAATAGATTTCTTTTTAGTAGCCCTATCAATCTTTACTACACTTGGTTTTAATTTTACTGGCATTTTACTTCTCTTTTATATTTTTATTAAATAGTTTATCAGCCTGACGCTGAAAGGATTTCTCTATTTGTCTATCAAGCCAATTGTTAAACCATTGTCTTAATTTACCCATTTATTCACCTATAATATGTTTGTATATTTGTTTCCATTTCCAAAACCTTGGATATTTACTACCTATAAAGGCATTGTGGTTATGGGCAACTAAAATTGGATTTAATCCAAAATTTTCTCCAACTTCGGCGTTCTTTGGTTTATCTTCTATCCACCAACAGCCAGTTCCTTCGTATTTTCTTAGTTCTTCATCTTTATCTCCACCGCATGGTAGAAAGATAAAGTCGTCCCATAATTCTTTCCCGAATAATAATTCAAGATTTTGTATTCTTAATTTCTGTGCGTACTTATTATCTGATAAAGAAGTAATACAGTGGAATTTATATCCATGTAACATATTTAGTCTTTTCATATAATAGACTGAATCTCTTAAAGGAGGTAAAAATGCAATTGCGGCAGAATCGTTAAACTCGGCTACTAGTTTTTTTCCTTCTTCTTTACTAATACCAAATCGATTACCGACATTGTATTCCATTTCATCTTTAGTTTTATAACCTTTGTGATTTAGAAAGTGAGTAAATGAATATTCCCAATCACATAAAACACCGTCACAATCTACTAAAATAATATTGTCTTTCATTAGTGAAATACTTTCTCCTTTCCATCTACGAATAACCAATCGATATTGACTTCTCCTCTTGGATCAAAGTCACCTATTCCGTCACAAAACTTATCCCACGCATCAACATCTTTGCTGATCATTAAAGATTTAAGTTTTGGATTTCCTTCTCCGATATCTACTACTACAACTGAAGAGCCATCTACTCTTCTACCGACAAAACCATTTATTGGTTTTCTTTTTATATCTTCTAAATTTACTTTCTTCATCTTTACTCCTTATTTTATATGTCCATTATAACACATAATTTTAGATATGTAAAGTGTTTTTGCGAAAAAAGTGCGTCTTTTTTTAGAAATAATGTTTAATTGCCTCGATTTTATCGTGAGCATCGGCAATTTTCTCGACTTCTTTCTCTATTGATTCTACAATATCAGAATGTTCGCCTATACCAGCAGGGTTTCTATGATATACCATTATATTGGCCTTTGCGACCTCTATATCACCCTCTAGTTTTTTAATTAGTGCCTCTAATAAATAATTCATTTCTTTTTTCATCCTACAAAATCTTCCCCCGGATTCCATTCACAGCCAGTTAGTCCACCAGCCTTAATTGCTTTAAGAGTTCTTAATACTTCTTTTGCGTTTCTGCCAGTATCAAGACCATTTATAGATACATGTTGAATTATCCCATTTGGATCAACAATAAATGTTGCCCTATAGCAAACCTTTTCATTATCATTTACTATACCTAACTCATGTGATAATCCAAGTCCACAATCAGCGGCCAATGAGTGTTTTATACCACCGATTAATTCGTTGTCTTTTTTCCAGGCCAGTTTACAAAATTCGTTATCTCCACTAATACCAATAACCTTGGCCTCTTTTACTAATATGTCCATACCAGCAATCTCAGTTGGACATATGAAGGTAAAATCTTTAGGGTAAAAGTAAATTACATTCCAATTATTTTCTTCTAACTTTACTTTTACAAAATCATTACAATCGTCCACTCCTTGAAGTGTAAAATTTGGAAATTTATTTCCTATTGTTAACATATTATCTCCTAATTACCAAACACCTTTTCACGGCGTTTTTCCTCTTTATATTTACCTATAGTATCTATTAATTTTTCAGTCCAATTGTCTCTATGTTCTACAAAAACTTGAGGTTCATTATCGTCAACTGCAATTAATACTACTAATTGTGTTATGGGCATTCCAGTTCTTTCTTCCCACATAATTGCATAGGCTGCGCATTGCATAAAGTAATTACTTACCCATTCTTTCTTTTTTACTTTACGAGATGTTTTATAATCCACTATAGAATTTTTACCATCCCATACTCCTACACAATCTACTCTACCAGCTAGACCTAAATGGTCTGAATATAATGGAGCCTCTTGTGCGTAAACCTTATTTAAATTGTTATCTAATATCGGTTGTACATCTTTAAATGATTGAACAATGTGTGGCAATTCTCCCTTTAAAAAGTCTGGATCATTATCAACATATCTTTCAAGTAGTTCATGTACAGCAGTTCCTCTAGTTGAGGCAATTCTTGATATTTTATTTGCCTCTTCTTCTCCTACCCTTTCTCTCCACTTCTGTATTGATTCTCTACTTAATATTGATAATACTGTTGTGATAGATGGATATTCTTTACCATCTGGCGTAGTGTATACTCTACCTTTTTTACTGGTTTTTGCATTTAGGTCATAACCTAAATCTATTGGTTCATGTTTAAACATTATTTAGTTCTTATATTTCCTCTTAATCTTGGAGGAAGTCCAGCCTTTACTTTGTCTTGTACTTCTTTCCATCCATCACCTGCCTTGGATAATGCGCCTTGAGTACCTTTACTTCCTATTGCTGGCGCGCCTAGTATTACCCTTTTTAGATGTGGATTTTCTTTTAGAAAATTATCATATTCAGATAGAGATAAATTAATCTCTATGACCTCATCAGTTTCTTTATTTAAAAAATCATATAGAGGCATGTTTAAACCACCTTGGCGTATTTCTTTTTGTCCATTCCATTTTAAATCTTTTTTGTTTTGTTTGGTAAAAGTTTCTATATGTCTCAACTGGATTCACACCACCTAAATCATGTACTACACATTCTGGATTAGATTGCATGGCCAGTTTAAAAGGAGTCATACCACCTGACCTGTTTATATTTGATGGTAATTTCTTTAATATATCTTTTAACTTTGTTTCAGTTGAGTGTACTTTACCATATCTATATGTATACTCTTTACATAATGCAATAAAATGTTCATAATGCCATGAATAGTTGCAACAACTTTCTCTTGTCCATACAGAACAAGGGTGATTAAAATGAACTGCTTTATATAAAATATCTTCTCTTTTATCTGGTAACTTATAATATTTTACCATTGTTCTACCAGATTTTGAAGCTCTTTTCTCAACAGTACCATCTATCATACGATGTGCAGTAGATAACATTTGAGCTGATTCTACTATCATTTTCACTACATGTTTGTCACACTGGTCTTGTGCGGCAATCACGGGATCATTATGTAATATAAAAATATTCATGATGTATATTATAACATATATATAAGGGAATGTAAACCCCTATAAAACTATTCTGCAATTAATTCAGGAAATGCATCCTTACATAGTTTTTCTGTTATTCCAGGATATTTCATTTTTTTATCCTTGGCGGCAATTAATAGTTCTGCCTCTGTATGATGAATGCTTTCTAACAATTCAATAAACATGGACTCTCTTTTAAGTGCCTCAGTTTTTAAGCCAGTAGGTCCATTAAAGAAATATTTAAATCTTCTAAATTTCTTTCCTAAATGACTTGGTGATTTACCTTCAGGCGCATCGTCTGCTGTATAAGGTGGTCTCCCTTTTGGTAAGAGTGATTCAATCTTTGGATCATAATTAATTCTAATAATATCTCTTAACTCAGGGCAGTCGTGTTCTCTTAAAAACTCACGACGTTCTTTTTGTGTTGGTAAGGCCGAAGCCCTCTCAAATATTTCAGGTACTAATAATTTCATTGTTGTAAAATTCCTCCACTACTTCAATCAATAATTTACATCTTTTTTTAATTAGATAATTCAAAACCTTCATTTTCATTGCAGGTTTTTGTGAATCATATGTATTTATAATACTTTTTTGAATCTCCTCTGGGATTTCAGTTAAGTCTATAAGTTTCTTATTTCTTTGATAATTACGATATACTTCTTCTGGTAATACTTCTCTAAGTCTTTCAGCGTTATATATCCAATCATCAATTTTAGTTTGTCTCAAAGGTGTTTGTTTATTCTCTGAAACAAATGTATCATCTCTCGATAACACATTGGGTACCCCGTCTCCACTATCTCCTCTGAACACATGGTTCCAAAGATATGTTACAGGATTATCATCACTCACAAGCTTTTTCTGTTGTGGTGAAAATTGTTTAACATTTGAATATCTTTGTAATTGTATAAAATCTTTATCACTTGATACAATCATTATAGGTTCGTGACATCCAAATTCTTGTGACCTAAGTACTAGTGAACCAATGATATCATCGGCCTCGACTCCGTCCATATGTATAACTTTATATGGTAAATTTTCTTTTATTTCGTCTCTTACTAAATGTAGTATTCTAAATATTTCTGTCCAATCTTGATCTGATTCTTCCCTATTCTTTCTTCTATGTGCCTTATATTCAGGAAAGTATTCCTTACGCCAGGTATTCATACCATCAGCACATATAACCATTTGGCCGTATTCTTCTCTATACCTTTTATTATACATACGAATACTATTTAAAATCATATGTCTTATCATATCTTCATCATTTAATCTCTGCACTATAATATTTGCAAGTGCAATTTGACTATAGTCAAGTAGTATCATCATCATCTCCGTCAAGTGTAAAGTCTGGTTCAAACTCTACTTCGTTTTTAGGCTCTTGTGCCATTCTTTTTATATTTACATATAATAAATCCAGTTCACTATGTAGAGAATGTGGAACTTCTGTATATCTTAAAAACATTGCATATATTATATTTACTAAAACAAACGCATCTCTGCTCTCAGGAAATTGTTCGTCCCTCATATTAAATCCCTCTAACCATGGAATATTCATGGAACTTAACTCGTCCTCCATAACATCTAACATATGTTGTGCCGTAGATACTGACTCGTCAACAAGAGTGTTCACCATCAATTGAAAGTTTTCTTCTTCGTTTTCTATTTTTTTCCCTGTAGGAAATTGTATTAAATCGCCCATAATAAGTACTATTATAACACATCTTACATCAAAAGTAAAGTGTTATTTTAAGTTTTTTACAGCATTACCACCTATTCTACAGTTAATAATACCATTATAATAATCGTCTGTCAATAAAACATCTCTATCAAATTGTTCTTTAGTTTCCATGTATGCACATTCACCTTTTGACTTACATAAGTGCAAAATTTCTCTATGGAAACAGTCTGCCCCCATTTTTTGTACTTCTTCTTTTAAATGTACATTTGAACCATAGTAGTCTCTCCAATCTGATTCTACTAATAACCTCTTTCTTCTTTTTCTTGTTTTAGTAATAGGTAGAGTTTTCTTACTCCAAAAGAATTTTTTACCAACATACTTTCGGCCTGTTGCCCTGTTAGTAATCATGTATACAAATCCATAATAATCATCTGAACTAAAATTTTTGGGTGGTACAAATTCTATACCTTTATATAACCAACTATTCATTAAAATTTAATTCGTCAACTGTCTCTGCGGAGTTTCCACAATGTGGGCAGTGTATTTCATTTGGTATCTCCTCTTCAAAACTTATTAGTGTTCTAGTGAAACAAAACTCACAATCATGGGTATACCACTCGGTAGGTTCAGACATTGTTTTTCCTTATTCAAATTTTTTCTTTAGTTGATCGTAACCACCTATTTTCTCACCCTCAACAATAATCTGCGGAAATGTTCTTGCATTAGGAAACTTTTCTATCATTTCTTCCCTACTAAAATCACTTCCAAATTGAAAATATTCATATTCTAAACCTTTTTGTGTGCATAACACTTTTGCCATGTCACAAAAAGGACATTGTTCTTTTCCGTATATTTCTATCATCTTACATTACCTCTTAAAGCAAAATAAAGTCCACCAACATATAAACTAACATGTAGGTAATCTTTATATATAACGTCCCATAAACTTGCAGGATTTAATATCCATATTACACCTGTTGCAATACAAGTCATTGTAATACCACTAAATCTAGTTACTAAATCTCCAAGTTCGTCTGTAAACAATCTAAAATTTGGGTAACTTCTTCCTAATCTGGCCAGGAAAAAATGTTTGGCATGCCAAGGTATTAATCCTAATACACCTCCAACCATTAATCCAATTGCCGCACCTATTTCACCCCACGTAACAAACCACCATACTATATATGGTAATCCCCAGGCCTCTGCAATCGCACCATCTACAGGAAGTTTACTTAAACCTTGCTGTAAAAACATTGCTGATAATGGTATTCTTAGAAAGAAAGTTGCTATATTTGGCGGGGCCTTAAACTTATTCATTAAATAAACTACTCCACTTTTTTAATTTTGCTCTTTTTACTTTTATTCTTTCTTTTATTTTATTATCGTCTACGAGTTTAAATTCTTTTAGTAATTCTATCATACAGGCCACATCGCCCACTTCGTCTTGTAAGTTACTAATATCCTCGACATCAAGTATATCATCTTCACTAAAACGAATTATTTTACTACAGGACTGAGTGAGTTCTGCACACTCTTCCATTGTTATTACTAGTAATTCTTGTTTTAAATTTAGATTATTCATCCATAGTCTCCTGGATAAATTGACCCAGGGTTTCTATGTCTTGTTCTGATAGTACACTTGCCTGAGCCCACATAGTTGAACTCATATTTCCTACCTCTCCTCTGTTCTT
>Ga0160423_10004948_pt1 | contig 10917 bp, 23 predicted proteins | sample CRUFie14St8metaG_FD_108191 | JGI IMG/M metagenome (GOLD analysis project Ga0160423, IMG submission 108191) | Marine microbial communities from the Costa Rica Dome - CRUD Field 142mm St8 metaG | ecosystem: Environmental > Aquatic > Marine > Oceanic > Photic zone | place: Costa Rica: the Eastern... | reverse complement strand
CATGTCGTTGATTCCTCATATCAGTGACTATGAATACTAATCTACAGATACATTTATCCATTTGCAACATCTTTTTATCTTTTTTTGATAATTATCTGAGGTAAGAAGTGCAATGTGACAATCGAGACATTTTGATCACCCGTAGTGTCGGGCAATCTCTGCGATAAATTGGTCTTCGTTTGGGCGACGGGAAAGGCGCTTGAGATATTCCTCTTCGTCAAAGCCTTTGTCTCTAGCTAAACGAGAAAATAGCTCTGTGATTTTGTCGGTTACAAGCATGTTGTGCCGTTCCGCAAAATACTGCCGTTGGCTCTGTACACACATAACAACATCCTCCTGTTGCTCTGCTATTATAGCATATAGGCAATCAGTTATACGAAACGATGACGTAATCCGGATTTTGCTCTTTCTTGCGGACTTCTTCTCGATAGTGCTTGGCTATCTCGTCTCGGACAGCTTTGTTTTCCTTCAGGATGCCTCGGCACTTCTCAGTCAGTAGTTCTAAATGGCCTGCCCCTAGCGTTGTCTCAAGGAAGCCACTGAAGCTCAAAGGATTCTCCGTCATCACGCGGTGATGGTAGTGGCACAGGGTAACTGCGTTATCCATTGAGTAGCGAACAATCTTGCGTCGTCTACCGTAGATGTGTGCGCACTCAAGGCTTTGGTCAGTACCACAAACAAGACACGCGCCGTCTCTAGCTCTAACTGCTTTGCTGAACCAGATGTCCGCGTTTGTTCTTTTTATCGCCATAGTAAGTCTCTTTGGTAAATCGACGCTCGCGCAGTATGGCTTTCTCTGTGTGTCCGCAACTGCAAACCCAGCCCTCTAACTTTGCATCAGCGGCAGTAAACATCGGCGTCATGCTTTTTATGCATTTAATGCAGACCATTCTCTAATCGCCACTCATCAATAGTTGTTAGTAATGCCGCAAGCCAGCTTGTAGTAAACGAGTCAATATCGACGTCAATCGTGATGCCCTCCGGACAGGCTACGTCAATGTACACGTCGGTCATTCGGTCGTTTCGCATATTGGTGGTTGCCGCCATGATTGCCTCTACCCGACAGACAACAGCGCCACCGTCAGGCAATGGCATAGACATAATCGGCATTTTTGCTGTCACTGTAGCGCCTCAATACCGACCTTAAAGCGACTGAACTCGCCACGCTCCTTGTCTAATACTACACAACTAATTGATCGCTGTGACCCGTAACCTGAACCTGCATGCCATGCGTCTGGTGGTGGCAGTACGCTCCAGCTTTCCCACGTAAGCCCGCCTAGCTCCTCTGCTTGTTTATGGTGAATGTGACCTGTCCATGCAAAACGGTATTTTGTGCGGCCCCACTGCTCGGCGTAGTCGCGTGTGATGGCTTCGTACAGTTGTCTAGTGCGTATCTTGTCGCCGTGGTGCGTGACGACGAAGTTGTTGCCCCACTCAAAGTAAATAAACTTGTTGAAGTTGTCGAACACCTTAACCCGCTTGTCTTTTTCGTAGTACATGCGGAGCATTTCATTGAGCCATAACGCGGCGTCAGGATCGTGATTACCGCGAGCGTTTATTAGCCATACCTCGTCGTACTGCTGAAGCATACGGGTCACGATAATCTGAAACAGGTTGCCTGCGGCGCGTATGGTTTTGCCTGCCCTGCCTTCTACATCTAACAGCGTCCCTGAACCTGTCTCGCCCTTCAGATTGTTGGCATGAATCATATCGCCTACGTTAAGCAGTACGCCTACAGAACAATCGCCTGTGCTTTCTAGTAGCTTGTCCACTCCTTTAATAAGTGTGTCTTGTGCTATCTGTAAGTCCCAAGGGTCGCTACCTGTCTCAGGACTCCACGCCAGCATGCCAAGGTGATGATCGCCAACGATAGTGACAGCCATGCGGTCTTGCTGTTTCTTGGCTTTGCTCTTTTTGACAGGCTTGGCAAGTCCTTGGAGTTCGTCTCTTAAACCCTCTTTAAAGTGTTCTAGTGCAACCTGTAGCGCATGCTCTTTGTCTGACTGGCTTTTGACCCATTGGCCGACAGGCTTGCCCTCGTCGTTGTAGTAGGTCGAAACGCCTTTGACTGTAAATCCGTTAGGCACAGGATGCGTGTAGTCATGGTCTGGACTGTATCCTTGTTTTGCCGCATTGTTTTTTGCATTTTCAATATGGCCGCTAACTGTGCTTCTTGATATTCCAAGCTCTTTTGCAATTACTCGCTGGCTTACACCTTGCTCTACTCGGCTTATTACTGCTCTTTGCCTTTCGGTTTTGCAAAACTGTAATAGGCTCATGCCTACCCCCCCAGTTTTGAATACTCCGAATTTTGAGGTTTTGTGAGCTTGACCCCCAGATCAATGCACCACGCCTCTACTTGTTGCATGAAGTATAACATCTCGCCGCGATCTAAGTTTGAAGTGCGCCGAACTTGCGCAGGTATGTGAGTGTGCGAAATTTCCAAGTCCTCAGTGCCGAGAAACTTGTATTTGATCATGACCTTGATGTCTTCCTCTGTGCCAGTAAATGCGTTGCGCTTCTTAAAGTGCCTGTGCATATCGCGGCACCACACATGAAAAAGATCGTTTTGACTCAGCGAGCGGCGTGGCTTGTACTCCTTAACCTGCCAAGCTACTGGCTTGTCCCAGCACCATTCTTTTTCGAGGAACGTCTGAAACGCTTTGAGTCGATCTTTGATTTCAATCGGATCTTTGATTAGCCAAAACTCACCCATCATGTTTTGCCCCGTGTCGTTTTTTCATCAAGGTCAGCCATAGCCATTCAATCGGGTATATGTTGTCTGCCTCCATGTACTCTCTTTCGCCATAGCCAAAATCTTTGCGCTCGCAATCCCATTCAAATTTTGACCTTGGGTATGCGCCGTTGATACGCATTACGGCAGGGTCATCTGTGGCACCGACTAAGACTGCAACGTCAGCCTTAAACTTGCTCATACTGTCAAAAATTAACGGGCCGTATTCTTTGTTGGTGAATTTGACGTCGATAGACACGTCATCAAACCAAAGGTCTACACCTCCGTCCGTCATGACGTTAACCGTTGGCAAGTCAATATCGAGCAATCTGGCAACCGCGATTTCAGCCTTGTATCCCAATACGTTAGCCTCAACTCTGCTTTGCTTTTCGTTTTCCAAGCGAGGCTTGAAGCCCATCAGTTTTTCGCACAAAGCAACCGTGTCCGCGCCCATGCACTCAGCAGTTAAAAGGTCTTTTCTACTAAGCGTAAACTTCATCGCGTCACCCTTACGCCGTCAAAGGTCACATATTGCCCATACTTCTCAAGGCATGACTGCCTAAACCGCTCATTCTGCATGAAGTCGTGCGTTAGATCGTCGAGCTGTGTCCACTGCTTCATTAGCTTTTTACCGCTTCGCTCCTGCTCTGCTTTGACAAAAGGACTGCCGCCTTCTCTGTTCGCCTTACTTAGCCAGCCGTTTGCGAAACGAGGCATTCCCCTTACCGTCTTACGCTTATCTGCATTGCTTGCGCACCACGCCGCCATCTCATTTAACTCAGCAAAAATGTCCGCGTTCGGGTATGCGTGTTGCCATTGGACAACCTGCTCGTCTGTTGGTTGCCAGTCTGAGCCGTCTTTAGTTATCATAGTGGCCTTCCTGTATTCTTCTAAGCGCGTCACATTCGCTACACGCGTCGAATTCATCTTTGAAAAAGCAACGACCGCGCCTAATTGTAAATCGGCCACAATCGCATCGACATACCCATCTGCCGCGATGCTCTTTAGACATTCCAAGAACGACCAAACGCCCGCGCCGATAATGCGCTAGGTTCAAATGCTTACGTTGCTCGTATATTTTTTTTATGCTCTTTATGGACAGCGGGTTGCCCTCGTGGTCAGGCTCTTCTGCTATGTAGTCAAAAAACGACTTGTAATACGGTAAAGGCAAATCACTATCGAATCTTGCGCCGTTGCCTTTCTTAATTGACTTCGTTAATCGGTAGTTATCTTTGCTTTCAAACGTCACTATCGCCGCTAATTTATTAACCGGCTTTGCATGATACTCGTCCATTCCCTTCTCCTTTTTTTTTGACAATAGGGATCATTAGAGGCGGTTGTTGCCCTATACAAGTATCTAGCTAGTCCGTCATCCCTACAGTATCAGTGCAGATTCATTTACGGCTCTGCCAGACCGCGCCCTTACTACATGGCAACATAACCACTGTTCGTCCCCGCCTCTAAAGGTCGTAGGAATGATTTGGCTTTCGTGAGCGACTGCACCTGAGACAGCACTATTTAACTAGGCTCGACTAGGCACACGTAGACGTTAATAGTCGTAAGGAGTATTTCAGAGGTATACAGGGTACTAGAGAGTCCTGTACAATCTTATCCATCCTTTAGTGTGCAAACTTAGGATGCCACATGCGCTAACCCTTCCGCAAGTGGTCTGGCCCCGTTTCCTCAACGGGGCTTTTTTTTACCTCCCTAACTGCTCAAACTCATCAAGTGACAAGTTAAGTCTGTTGGCTAATCTGACAACAAGCGAAAACTTCATGTCGTCTTTGTGCCGCCATCGACAGACAGCAACATTGCCAACGCCAAACTCCTTTGCCAGTTCCTCATTGCTGACACCTGCTAACGCCTGTGCCTTTTTTAGCGCACGGCCTGTACTAGAATGGGATGTCACTGTCATCGTCAAAGCCTCCATTGTTTTGTTGTGCCTGCGGCTTCGACTCTTTGCTGTCTAGCATCTGCATCTGAGCGCCGACGATCTCTGTGGTGTAGCGATCCTGACCCGACTGGTCTTTCCACTTACGCGTCTGTATCTTGCCCTCGACGTACACCTTAGAACCCTTCGACAGCAACTCACCAGCGACCTCAGCCAAGCGGTTGAACATGACAACCTTGTGCCACTCTGTCCGCTCTTTCATTTCGCCTGTCTGCTTGTCCTTCCATGACTCGCTTGTTGCGACACTCAAGTTTGTGACTGCACCGCCCTTCGGCAGTACGCTTGTTTTAGGGTCATCGCCTAAGTTGCCGACGATGATTGCCTTGTTTACTCCACTAGCCATTGTTTCTCTCCTCCGATAATTTTGCTACTTGATCGCGTTCTTGCTGAGACAACCTCGCCCATAAGTAACGCTTTTCTTTCTTGTGGACTTCATCAAGCACCTCAAACAATCCACTATTGTCGTCATTGACTAAGCAATGACCTACTTGCGCACAGGCTTCATCAGCCCAATCATGCACTGCCTTCTCAAGCTCTTTTATGCGGGCTTTAAACGCAGTTTTTTCATTTTTTGGCGCAGAGTTATGGATGGCGATTTGCACATCCTCGTCTTGCTCCATGAAGTAGAGAATGGCTAGACGCTCATCGTAGTTGAGTAGCTCATTCATCACGGCCACAGCATTGGCATTATCAGTACCTTGCTGGTTAATAGCGTTTGCTACCTCATCAGCTGAAGCAATCTCACTACCCGCATACTTGTAGAAAGCGAGTGCGCGACCCACGGCAGAAGTCTCTGCATTTTCTAAAGCGCTGGTCTTGTTGATATTGCTGGCCCCTCTGACTTCCTCCGCAAAGCCTGTTGAAATCAACGTGTCATCAAGGAAAATTGAGGCTTTCATAACCACTACGTTCTCAGTAATAGACACAACCTCCGTGCTTATAGTTGCGTCTGGATGCTCTTTTCTGAACTCACCCACTCGCAAAGCCACAGTTTTATATTGCTTGCCACGAATTGGAACGATCCCAGTATCATCACTCATGATTGACCCCTCCCATTCTCATACTCGTAGCAGTCAGCATAGCCAGCGTTGTACGCCTCCGACTGCCCTTCCTTGTGCTGTATACCTTCCTCCCAATCAGTCCAGCCACGGATAAAGTCCTGCTCGGCAAGCTCTATGAAGTCAGCTAATCGCGCCTCCATCATGCTTTCTTGTATGTGAAACGCCACAGGCTTTCGAATTGTCAGGTCACGCAGTTGACCAACCAACGAATCAAGCTCGTCAATTACGTCTGCCTGTATGAGTTTTGGAGCAACAAATTCATTACTCGACATAAGTAAACCCCTCTATTAGTGAGCAGACTTGCTCTGCGTTGATGATGTTCCAGCCGTGGAACTTACAGGAATGCACACAGACACCGACCTCTTCGACCCATTCTGTGCGGCCTTCGTACTCAATCGGATAACGTCCGCCGACAGGGTGGTAGTAGTCGGCGATTGATTTACGGTCAACAAGCAGTGTGACTACCTGAGTCTCCTCGTCGTAGTCGTCAGCAACTGCGGTGCGCTCAATGCTCTCTAACTCATCGACGAACGCGTCCCAGTCATCCACTTGCTTGCTTATTTTTATAGCAATTTGCATTGGTTTTCTCCCTTCAATGTTCCACATAGAACACTGTTAGGATACACCATTTAGGATAAGTGTGTAGCTTTTTTTGTTATTTTTTTAGCTTAAAAGGTATTTATTTGGTGGCTCGTCTAACTGCTCGGCGTTCTGCTTCAGTGTATTTAGCGCGACCCTTGCCTTTCTTTGCGGCCTTGTTTTTAGCACGACTGCCTGCCGCTTTTTGACCAGACGACAATGACTTTCTGGCTTTCTTAGGCAGGTATCGACCCTGACCTTTTTCGCCTACGTAGTCCCATTCTTGATCCGTCCACTTGGTCAGCTTATTGCTTTTAGACTTTGCACCTTCATATTGACCGCCAAGGTCTTTGTAGTATTTGACTGCCAACTGTGCGGCACGGCCTGACCACTTGCCACCCATCTTACGCTTAGCTTGTGCCTTCGCTTTTTCCCATAACTTGGGGTTTTTTCGTTTCGCAGTAGCCACTATCCGTATGTCCACATCACTGGCGTAGTAGTGCGCATATCGACGTGTACAAAAGACTTGGCAACACCAACGCCACCAAAGCCCATGTTCAATGCTTCTCGCACGATCTTCATTCTCTGCTCGCCATTAGCCACAGCAATGTCTGCCGCAATGCCCTTCGTGTGTGTCCCGCCTTTGGTCTTATTACGCTCTGCCGTATGCTCAACCGATCTAAAGCCGCTTGTCACCGTAAAGCTAAACCCGCATCTTTCCCTAAGCTCATCTAGCATTGAAATAAATTCAGGCAACATATTGTTCTCGCCCGTCTCTCGACAGCGAAACTCTGACTCATGAAAATATTTGTAGCTCATTTTTCTCTCGATACGCCTTTAGTTTTTTCGTAGCTACGCATAGCGCCTAAGCCTAGCATCCCCATCAGAACAGGCATCATGGTTTCAAGGTCGATCAATGGAATCGTTACGTCTATCGCCAGCAGTGCAAGAACAAAATTAGTAAAGGGTATGATCATAAAGTTGCCAGTCATGCCTAGCACACAGCACCAACCTACAGCAGGACGCCATCCCGATACGAAAAGCGACTTGTGTGCGGCCTCTACTTTGTTGACCTCAAGTTGTGCTTTGGCAAGCTCTTGCGCATGCTTTTCAGCCATTGTGCTGATCTCATGTGCTAGCTTGGCTTTTTGATCTTTATCCTCAATGAACTTGTCGAGCAGTCCTGAAACAGGACCGATTAGTTGCTCTAGCATTAGCGCAGGTACTCCACGAATCCAATGACCACAGGCAAAATTCCGATCATAATTACAAGCTGACGATTAAGTGCCGCGTCTAACTTGTCAAACCGTTTGTTATGTTCGTCGAGTTGCCGCTGTATACTTTCGTAACGCAACAGGCACTCGCGCTCATGCGCCTCGAGTTTGATCAGTGCCTCGTTGATTTCCATGTCATCTTCCCAGTGGGTTTGCAAGTTCATCCATTGCATCCCACGCATCATCTATATCTCGTTGCAACCGCTTTATGCGTTCGTCAATGTTACTCAGTGCCTCTATTTTAGCATTGACTGTAATGACAGTCTCGCTGTTGCTTTTCTCTACTGCGGCTACCCTGTCACGTAGCGGTAACAGGTCGCGCTGTAACTCCATAATCTGTGACAGGCTAGTTGATAGCTCGCTCAACTTGCCCTGCAATTCACCGACGTTATTGTCGTCTAACTGCTGTTGCATGTTAGATATACTGACTTGATAGCCCTGTAACGTCTCAGATTGCGCTGTACGCAAGTCCTCAAATCTACCCTCTATGACTGCCGTGCCAGAAGTAGCGTCGCTCACAGCGGATTCTAGCGCCTCTAAGCGACTAAAGAATTCAGACGCTGTCCAGATACCGCCGCCAATCGTCGAGCTAAAGGTCAGCAGGATACCAATCCAGACGCCCTTTATCTGCGTTGAGCCTACGGTTAATTCCAAATCTTCAATCGCCATAATTTTCTTGAATACAAGCCTCGGGGTTAGGGTCGAACCAACAGCCCGACTCAGGCGAAGTGTAAAAGAAGGGTTGAGTTTCTCCTTCAATTAAAACTTCCTCGACGGTCACATAGTAGTCAGCGAGGTTTAGCCCTTGAATAGTAGAGCCACCGTCAAATGACACCCATACCGATTGCGTGGCCGCATCGAAAAACACACTCGCCGCCTCTTGATACGTTACTCTCAAGTCATAGGCCATGTCATTAGCCTGCTCTAACAGCGTTTCATCATTAGCCACTGCCATGTATGCCGCCGCTACCTGTGTGGCTTCGTGTACGGCTACCAGCGCGTCGTTGTATTGGTCTACCTCTTGGTCTTCTAGGGTAACGTCATTGGCCGCGATATATTCCTGTAGGGCCATTGCCTGTCTGTCGTCTTGTGCCTCTGCCGCATCCATCGCCATTTCGTTGACAGTCGCAACTTCTATTAGCACCTGTGCGGCCTCAACGTAGGTATCAATAGCCTGACTTACAACATCCATAGCGGTCGAGGCTTGGTCGTCAAAGTATTGCTGTGCGTTGGGGTCGTAGGTGTAGGTCTGATTTTGTACGGCTAATACAGCGGCGTTGTATGCGTCTTGTTTAGCTTTATCGAGTAGCCCTTGATCAACAGTACCGTCAGGGGTTAGCCATCCTTGGCTCGCATAGGAGTCTGCACCTGCAATTGCCTGTATGCCGTATTTGAAAGTGTTCCGAATATCTTGCGAAGCGTTTATGAGGTTATCTATCTCATTCGCCTGAGCTTGAGCGGAAACGCTCAGACAAACTGCTAGTAGGAACCTCTGCCTCATCTGTCTCCACCCCCATGCCCAATATTGCGTCGTAAAATTCCTTGTCTTGAAGGTAGTCAGGAATCAAAAGCTCTGGTCGCTGTTTGATTTCAAGCATTGCCCTTTTGCCGACAATTATCTTTCCGTATTTTACCACTGGACAAGGTGTCGCGGCCATGAGCATGGCTCGCCAAACATTGGGGTTCTGGCACATTAGCGACACGCCTGCTATTTTCATTCCCATTGATGAAAGTACGAGAGAGTCACGACGGCGATTACACTCGACGTCCTGAATGTACTTTCCCGATGACACACCGAAACCCACAAGCTGTACACCGCCACCAATTGATTGCAAACAAGACTCAGTACCGCTAGACATAAGAGACGGGCTGACAGCCGTATTTGCAGGCATACGCGAGCCAGCATTAGGGCCAGAGTTGTTAGTGGTGCGGTTTCCGTTATTTGAGTTGATTTGATTGGTGTTCAAATCGCCTTCGTTACGAATGCCCTCGTCACGCTCAACGCCATTTCCGTCCGTGGGTATCTCAGGTGGCGGGTCTACCTCGGGGACGGGATTGATTTGAGCGACAGCGTAAGTTGAAAGACTAAGCGTCAGCAGTAGGCTTGTCGTAATCCTCATCAGTGACGTCCCCACTTTCAAGGTCTTGTGCTAAGTCTTCAATAAACTTTGTGCGGCAAAATGACAGCTGTTCTAAGTTAAACTGAGAATTACCGATCTTCCGATCGAGATCATTAATGTGGTTCAAAAGCGCTCTTTGTCGATCTGTAAAATCTTCAACAATGTACTTTTTGTCGTTCACGGTGATTGGGGTCTTTTCATTTTTTCCCATCGTCGTTACTCCTAGTTGTAGTTAAAGTCTCACCAAGGCATACCATCAGCAGACACAGGATTCTTTTGTCCTTCGATGTTAGCCGTTAGTGCCGCTTCAGTAGCGTCCTTGTCTACCTCTGCGTGTACCCAGCCCATAACAACTTCTTCTGTCAAGCTGTCATAAGCAACAAAGTCATCAGCAGAGGCGTCAGGTGTAAAGCCTACAGTGCCGTATGAAGAAGCAGTGTGGGTAACAGCGTCGTCGCCAGTGCCAACAGTTTCAGATTCAGTAACACGCCAGTGGGCAACGGTTACACCGCCGTCTGCCACGTTACGCTCAAGGTTAGCTATAGTCCATGTAGCCATTAGTTTTCTCCTTAGCTAAATACTGCGTTGCAGATAGCCTGCACGTTTGATGGTTCAGATGACCAGTCGTCACCTGACTGAATTACATGACGGTGATACGACTGTGAAATTACAGCACCGTCTTCGAGTACCTTAGTAGTAGTCCGTACTTGAACAGAGGTTACGTCGTTGCCATCCTCGTCCTGAGTAGTGACTACTTCTACTTTGTCTGCTGTTACGCTTTTAGTTAATGCCATTGTCTTTCTCCTTTAGTCCAGCCACAGAGTCCACTGAGGCTATAGGGTTAAGTTTTATACGTTGCTTGGAACATAAACAAAGCACTTGCTCCTGACTGAAGTTCTGTATGTTGCCACGATGCAGTTGTTCCTTTTGTTAACCTAAGTCTTGTTCCAATTGGCCTAAAGAATACAGAGTCGCCGACAACACTGTTATAGCCTGCAGTCCCGCCTCCGTTATCTACTGTTGAAGCGTTAAAAGGAAGTCCGCCCATTTCTATTGCGCCCACAATATTATGCGAGCTAAGGTCAGCAGAAATCTGACCGTATACATGAACTACATTGCCTACTTTCGTGTAGTTGGCAGAAGTTACTGTAACCGTTGCTGAACCAGAAGTCGTACCAATAAGCGTAGGAGTAAACGT
>Ga0160423_10004947_pt1 | contig 10917 bp, 10 predicted proteins | sample CRUFie14St8metaG_FD_108191 | JGI IMG/M metagenome (GOLD analysis project Ga0160423, IMG submission 108191) | Marine microbial communities from the Costa Rica Dome - CRUD Field 142mm St8 metaG | ecosystem: Environmental > Aquatic > Marine > Oceanic > Photic zone | place: Costa Rica: the Eastern... | reverse complement strand
GGGGCAGGTCGTGTTTTAAAAAACTCACGCCCGCTCCGTGATGCGCACGCACGAGCACCGCACACCCGTGAAGTTATCAATCGTTCCCGTACTTTTTCGTGCGCATCGACACGGGCACGAGCGTGCGAAGCGCATCTTCGATGTCGGACGGTACCGTCACGGTAAACGTGCCGTACGAGTAGTTGAAGCAGTCCCGGAACGTCCGAGCGTCTTCCGCGTACTCCCATTTGTGTTGATCGGTTTCGACCACCTCCAGCTGGTACCCCTTCTTGCGCGCCAAGTCCGTTGGCGGGTCGCCTGTGAGATGCGGCGCCTCAAGGAACGCGAAGGCCAATGCGGCGACCGCCTTCGGATGCTCGTAGGTGATCACGCGCCATGCCGGATAGTAGGTGCCGCTGGCAGCCACGCAGGCCTCATAGACGACGCGGCCATTGACACGCTTGGCTTTCAGGATGAGCCACCGGTCAGTGCGCCCGCTGTGTCGGTTGAGGTGCGAGTACGTCAGCGCAAGGGGGCATGGCCCATCGTCCACCTTGAGCTGGTCGATGATCGCGCGTGCAAGGTCGTCCGCCATGGTATAATACAGAAACGGTGGTGTTCACAAACGCACACACACACAAGACGCAAATTTTCAAGCCCTACTTTTTGCTGCTGCTGCTCGAGCTGCTGCCGCCGCCACCACTACCCCCGCTGCTGCTGCTGCTCGCGGCGCCGGGCGTGGGGTGCGGCGCGCTCGCGTCGTGCATGAGCTTTTTGGTCTCGGCCTTGGTCTTGCCCACCTGCTGCTTGACCACCTCGGTCTCGGCGGTGGTCTTGAGGGCCTGCGCGCCCTTGAGCGCGACGTCGGCGTCGCCGAGCTTGGCGGCGTTCTGCGCCTCCATGAGCTTGGTGTCGGTGCCGGCCTTGTCGGCGAGCTTGCGCCGCTTGACGGCGCCGGCGATCTCGACGGCCGTGCACCCGAGCGAGTGGAGCGCCGCGGGCAAGGCTGACTCAATGTCGATGACGCCGGCCTCGAACAGCGACTGTAGCTCGGCCGTGGAGCACAGCGGCGCCGTGAGGAGCGTGAGCTCGTCGCCCTCCTTGGCGTCGTCGTAGACCGCGTGGTAGGTCGCGGTCAAGACCTTGTTGACGGCAATGGCGATCGACTGGATGGTCCCGTTTAATAATTGCAATTGGCTCATGCTGTTGCTCGAGAACTTGCCCTCAAAGATGACCGAGGCGGGAACGCCCATGGCCGCGGCGATGTGGTCGTTGACGCACCGCATGATGTCGACCAAGTCCGAGCGCGCCTCGGGCGGGCGCACGCCCGGCACGACCTGCTGCCGGTCGGGGCACGCGAAGAGGTTGGGCGGCAGCGGTGGCGGCACGTGCGAGGGCACGGCCGAGGCGCCGCCCCCGGGCCGGTTGGGATCGGCATTGGTGGTCTGGAGCTGATTGATCTTGCGCATCATCGCCGCCTGGAGCGCGAGGGAGCCGGCCTGCGCGGCGTCGTCCTCGGCGGTGGCGGAGGCCTGGACGGCGCGCGACTCGGAGTCGAAGAAGAGGTTGGCCGGATCGAGATTTTGCGAGCCCTGCGTGCGCGTGATGGGCTGCGTTACCAGCATCTGGCGTGCGCGGACGACTTCTGCCTGGAGCGCGAGCTCCTCGAGGGCGGAGATGAAGGAGGCCGACTGGAACACCGTGGCGATGGGCGAGCAGATGTTGCCCGCGGCGTCGGGGTGCTGCCGGAAGAAGACCTCAGAGGCAAAGTCCTGCTTGTAGACCGAGTCGGAGTTGGTCGAAAAGATGCGGTACTGCCGGCGGTAGTGCGACTCGCCCACGTAGACGAACGAGAGCTCGCACTGGCCCACGTCGGGCACGACGGGGATGAGGTTGACGGGCTTCGCGGCGCCCGCCGCGCTGCCGCTGCCATTGGGCCGCTTGGGCGTGCGCTGCTGGGTGCGTTGGTCCGACTCGGCGACCATGGGCCGCTTGGCGGCGCGCGACTCGGCGGCGTCGGGCGGGTCGCGCGGCGTGTTGCGCATCGAGTTGGCGTCGGGGCCCATCTCGCTCTGCGCGGCCATGGCCTTGCCCCGAATAAAGTTGGCAAAGGGCGGGGGCGCCTCCTCCTCGAGCGAGACGATGACGAAGCCAAACTGCAAAAAGTGGTCGATGACCGTCTTGGCAAAGGGCACCCACACGTCGTGCAGGTGGCGCGCAAAGGTGTCCTTGAGGGGCACGTCCCTGCCCTCGCGGCGCACGACGCAGCCCGAGCTGAGGAGCTGGCTCATCAGGATGGTGCGCGCCGCCTGGATCGACGGCGACGCGTGGTACAGGTGGTTGAGCGCGTAGAGCGTATCGTTGGAGATTTTGACCTCGCCGGGGGAGCCGGCGTCGATGGCCGAGAGCGGGCTCGGGTTGGCCTTGGCCTTGCCCCCGCGCTTGGGCGGGTCGCGGCGCACGACGCGCTTGCGCAGGTCGAGGCCGGACGACATGGGACGACGCGTCCGGGGGGGTTTTGAGTTTTCGAAACGCTTGTTAACTGGTACACGCAAAGTGAACGATATGCTAGCGGGGACTCTACGTTTAGGCCGCTTGCGGCCACGCCTCCGGATCCGGCTCTGGCGTCGATGGGGCGATGGTGATGCCCATGGCGAGTTCCATGGCGCACACGGCCTCGGTGAGCGTGCACAGCATCTGCGTAAACGGCCTCGGGGAGGTGCGAAACACCTCCCACTCTTTTCTCCGGGTGCGCAGGGCGTTGAGCAGCTTGCTCATCTCCTGGCACTCCTTGCTCTGGCTCTTGTCCTCTTTGTGGTTCGGGTGGTGCACCAGCCGCTCGGCGCGCTGCATCATCTTGGTCAGCTCAATCTCGCGCGGGTCCCGCTTGCTGGTGTGGAACATCCACCGCTGGTACTTGTCGGTGTTCTCAAAGTGGTCCGCGGGCTCCACGTCGCGCCGGATCGAGATGCCACGCTCCGCCTCCCAGAGCGCCTTCTCTGCCTCCTCCTTGGCCTTGGCCTCCGCCTCCTGCCGTTCCCGCTCCAGCCGCTCACGCACCAGCCCCCGGTAGATGTCGACGTAGTGAGTGTGGTAGGTCTTGTCGCTCATGTACGGGATGACGGACCTGGTCTTGAGGGTGCTGTCGTCGAGGTCGGTGTGCTTCTTCAGCAGCGCCTTCCACCACTTGAGGTGGGTGCAGTGGAAGAGCTTGTGGTTCGTGCGGTTGAGGCTGGCCCAGCTCAGTGCGCCCTGCATGACCTTTTCCTCGGGGCATCCCAGGTCCCTGTCATGGCTGCTGTCGATGTGCCCCATGATGAGCTCCACGAGCTCCGGATTGCCGCCGCCCAGCACGACTTGGATCGACGACGACGGCGCTTGGGGTTTGGCAATCGCCGACTTGGGGGATTTGACAACTTCTTTTACTTTGGGAATTTTGCGCACCTTGATGGCCGGTTGGCGCATCACAGGTGGCGGTGACGCGCACGCACGAGCACCGGACACACCCGGCTGGGGGGCGATCATCCTAGACTGGTTCCGTGCTACTATTCCACGCCCACTCCATGCTCTGCAGCACGATTTGCGACGGGGAGTTATCACGAACTTGCCAGCACGGCTCGCGCAGGACGCTGCCAATGAACTTGGCCATCGCGTCCTTGGCGCGACCGGTGGCGGGTGCGCGCACGCCGGTCTCGACAAGCATGCGCAACTGCACACGCACAGCGCGCTGGTAGTCCGCGAGCATGATGATCGGCGACGTCTGAAACCACGCCCTCCGCACCACCTTCCGGAGCAGCTCCGCGTGGTGGCACTCCCAGTGCCGACTCCAGTGGTACTGGTGCGAGTGCGCAATGTGCGCGCCGCCGTGCTGTTGCTGCAGCTGCGCGTCGAATAGGTCCCACGCGATGCGCGCGAGGCCTTCGGCAAACGCGTCGACGTGGTCGGGGTGGGCCGTGGGCACGCGCAGCAGCAGCACGGTGTGCAGGCCGTCGGCGAGTGCGCGGTTGACGAGGCGCACGCGCAAGAGCTGGCAAAGAATACGACCGTAGTCTTTGGAAAAGAGGCGTTGCCGTACGTAGCCGACGATGCGCTCCACCAGCTCGTCGGGCAATCGCTCCCACAATGGGGTGCCGGGAGGTGCGCGCTTGCGCAAGAGACGCCGCTTGTACTCCCTCATCGCGCGCGTGCGCACCCACGAGCACCTGCGAGCTTCCACAAGTTGCAGAGGTGCGTGCGCGCAGCGGCGTGAGTCGCTCACGGCGTCAGCAGCGGCAAATTCTGATCAATGGCCAAATCCTTGCACTTCTTGTACGCCGTGAGCGCCCGTTTCCACGCGGCGTTGTCGCGACCGCAGGCCCGTTGGATGGCAAAAAACATGTCCCTGTCCCGCTCCTGAACGCGTCGTAGTTCTCCCTTGGTGATGCAGGCATCCGCGTACGCGACGCGCTCCTTCTGCATCCAGAGGCGCAACGTCGCCTCGTAAAAGAGCGCATTCAACCCATCGTCCGGCCTAACGTGCAGTCGCTTGCGCATCAGCCGGAGCGACGCGAGCGTCTTCCAGCTGATTTGGTACTCGTCCAACGCCTTGCGCATGCTCATCGCTCCCGGCGTCGGGGAGATGGCCAGCTTGAGGATATAGTTGCACAACTCGGCCGGAAGGTCAAACAGTACGGCGCCCAGGCCGCTGTAGCTCATCACGCGACCGTTGATGACTTTGCGCACCCGCTTCGGGGGCGGCTCCTCGCCCTCGCCGATCGACCCGCTCATGTGCACGCACGAGCACCGGAAAACTATCAACGACTTGTGGGTTGGTCAGTCGGTCGGTCGCGTGCGCTTACAAGTTGCACTCAATATTTATTGAAATGAAAACACGTCACGCCCCACAACGCACCTCACGGCACACGCACGCGTGCACCAAGACCCTTGCGCAGCCCAACCACCACTCCTCGCCCATCACCAGTCCCCCGCTCCCCGTGGGCACGCAACACGAGTTGCGCGCCTACTTGGACGCCGACAGGTCGTCGTCGTCGGACGCCGCCTGCGCCGCCGAGGCGTCCAAGTCGGCGCCAGCGGACGGATCCGCATCGTCGGCGTCGTCGGCGTCGTCGGCGGAATCGCCGTCGCCAACCTCTTCCTCGTCGTCGGAGCCGTCCTTGGTCGCGGCGGCGGCCGGCTCGGGGTCCTCGTCGTCGTCGATCGGCTCCTGCTCGTCGTCCGAGTCGGAGTCGGAGTTGTCCGCCTCCTGCGCCGGCGGCGGCGCCTTCTTGGCCTTACTGACCTTGGACGAGCTGGGCGCCGCGGCCGGCGTACCACCCGCCGCCTCCCACTTCTTCTTCTCATCCTCGGCCTCGAGCTTGAAGCGCGCGTGCTCGGAAGCGCTCACCGCCTTCCACGCCTCGGGATACCACTCGCGCTGGCTCTTGAACCGGGCGGGAAGCTCCTCGTCGTCCTTGAGGGCATCGATGGCCTTCTGGCGCTCCTCGTTGTACCGTTGCTTGGTCGTCTGCGCGCCCATCCAGCACTGGTAGGCATTCTTGGGCTTGCGCTGGCCCTTGGGCGGCTTGGTGGCTGCCGCCGGCTTGGCCGCCGCAGCCGCCGGCTTCTTGGAAATCGTCGGCGCCGGCTTCTTGGTCGGCGCCGGCGCCGGCTTCTTGGCCGGCGCGGCCGCCTTGCCGCCCTTTGGCCGCGACACGGCCGGCGCCTTGATGCCCAGCGTGCCCGGGTGCGGCTCAGCGTCCGCCGCCTTGCTAGCCCTGCTCTCGGCGGCGTCCGCCGCCTTGCTAGCCGCCTTGGCCTGGGCCTCGGCGAGCTCCGCCGCCTTCTTGGCCGCCACCGCCTTCTTGACCGCCTCCGCCTTCTTGTCATCGTTGCCGCTGTCCGTGGCGGCCTTCTTGCGCGGCTTCTCGGCGCTCTCGTCGTCGCTCTGCTCCCCGTCCGAGTTGGCCGGGGGGTCGGTGACGCCGTTGGCCTTGCGCTTGCGCATGGAGGAGTCCTGCGCATACTTGGCGGCGCTGGCCTTGTCCATGAAGCTGGCCGCGCAGGTCTCGCGCGCCGCGGAGACGAGCTCGTCGATCTTTTTGCGGTGCTTCTCCTCGTACTCCTTCTCCTGCTCGACGCGTGCCGCCTCCGCGGCCGCCTCCTTCTCGTAAAACGCCTTCGCCTCCGGATTGGCCCGGGCGCGCACCTGCGCCTTGACCTGGTCGATGTCCTCATCGGTCTTGCCCAGCTCGCGCATGAACTTCCACGTCTCGTCCTTCTGCTCATTGTACCGCGCGTGATGCGAAAACTCCTTGCTGAGCCGATCGCGCGTCTTGGCAAGCGCCTCCTCAACGCGCGCCACCTTCCTGTGCAGGAATTCGATGATCTCAGCGTCCTCCACCTTGCGGACCGCATCGTCGAGGATGGCGTCGGCCAGCTTCCGCACCATATCGATAGGCGACTTCTGCGCAGACCCACTTGTTGACATTTTTGTGATGCGCACGCACGAGCACCGGAGAGAGCGGGTCAGGGGCGGGGAACGGCTGTAGCCGCGCTCCGCTGGTTGTGGATGCTACAGAAGTTGCAAACGTCCGTGTAAATTTTAGATTCACCAAACCGAGTCACAAACCGATTGCCCAAACACCAAACTGTAGTCGGGTGCAAAGTGCGTGGGCACCGGCTCCTAGTGCCACGCTCTCAAATACTCAGGGGGCGATGGCTCCTCCGACCAGGATGACCACTTGAACACCGACAAACCAGGCGACGGCTCCGGCGACATGGATGACCTCGCAAACACCGGACTGTAGTCGGGTGCGTAGTTCACGGGCTTGCGCGCACGCGGCGCACCCTTCTCAAGGAAGGCCGCGAGCATCTTGTCCTTGCCCAGCTGCCCGGGGTCCGTGCCAAACGTGGCCCGGTAGCATGCGCGGAGCTCGTTGTCCCGGAGGTCCTTGATCAGCGCGGCGTTGGGGTGCGGCTTCTTGCGCATGGCGGCCTTGGACTCTCGTCCGCCCATGACCATGGGCTTGGGTTGCGTCGGTGGCGGGTTTGCGGGGGGAAGGACGAATCGGTCCCCGACGTCCCCCGCCTCCATTTGACGCTGCTTGTGCTTGCTTGCGCGTACGCCCGAGTAGTAGTCCTTGCGATGCGCATCGGCCGTGGTGCCGTGCGCGCCCATGGCGCCTTGCGCCCTGACAATCCGCGCAAAGGTGCGCAAACGCGCAAACGCACGAGCACCGTGAGCCGGTGTGGAAGAAGGAGGGAGGATAACCGGCCACCCACACAAGTGCTCAACATTATTAAGAATTGCAAATTGGAAAAACTAGTGGATGAATTACTTGAGCACTTGGGCCTCCCGAGCCAGGGAAGGGCTGCGTGCTCAAGTAATTCCAATTAATTGGGTTATTTATAGATCTCACTAAATAATCCAATTCATTGGTTGGGAACGTCGAACCACTACGGGTTGTCCTCACGCTTGCGCTTGGTTGGGGGCTCCGGGAAGAGCGGTACGATGCCCATGTCCTTGTCGCGGAGGTACCCCAGGGCGGCGCGCTCCATGGCGTCGCAGCTCGGCTTGCAGACCGTGCAGCGCGTGAGCGCGCGCTGCATCGCCACCGACCGGTTCTTGCCCGCGACGCACGCGACGATCACGGTCTTGCCGATTTCCAGATCGTCCTTGGCGAGGTCCACCGCATCGTAAAACGTCCCCAGCTCGTCCTCGCCCCACGCGAGCTCGCCCTTGCCGGGATCGTGCAGCAGGATGGGGACGATGTTGGTGGTTAGGAACAACTCGCCCGTGGTGCTCGTCTTGGGTGCGCCAAAGACACTGGCGTCCCACTCCTTGTTCCAGTTGCAGAAGAGGTACACGCGGTGCGCGGGCGAGTCCTTGGAGTAGCCGCACGCCTCGAGGCGCGCAGCCAGCTCGGCTCGCACCTTTTTGCCCACGCCGCCCTGGATCACAATGCCGCGTGTCGGGCCATCGGCATCTCCAGCCTCCCCCTCCTCCTCCTCGTGCTCGGACGCGTAGGCGCCCCACTCTTGGAAGTACTCCTTCATTCGCTCGTGGATCCACTCTTGCACTTGCCCGCCCAGGCTGACGAGGTCGCCGGAGTAGATCAGGTCGCGCCGCTCCTTGTTCGTCTTGCCCATGTTCCACAACTCCTTCGCCTTGTTGTGCACGTAGTCGTCGAGCTCGTCGGGGTCGGTGGGTATCTCCTCCCCCTCCTCCTCCTTGTCCTTGTCCGCCTCCTCATCAGACGATGCGAGCGCATCCATGCGCCGCTGATGCAATGTTCGGGGGTCCTCCTCCTCCTTCTCTGACATTTTTTAAACGATGCGCACGCACGAGCACAGGAAGCAAATGCGCACACCCTACTACTCCAAGTCGGCACACTCCTCGCGGTAGGCGGCAAGGTCCTGGGCGCGGCCCTCGCCGCCGGGCGCACACACGCGCTTCTGCGTCTCGCCCAGCCAGTACATTGCGACCGCGCGATGGCGCACGTGCATGCGCAGGCGCGACCAGTTGTGCGGCGCGAGGGCCTTGGCCTCGGCGCGGCGGAGCGAGCCCACGGCGCGCCACAGGTCGAGGACGCGGAAGTGGATCGAGTCCTCGAGCAAGGTATTTGCCGGCGGGTGCTGCGTGGTGCCGCTCGGGGGCCACGACTGCATCACGTTGCGCGGAAGCGCGTCCAGGTCGGCGTGCTTGTAGAGGGCGATCGGGAGGCGCTCCTCTGGCGACGGCATCAAGATGGTCTCCCACCGCTTGCGCTCGACGATGCTGTTGGGAAAGTTGCGGCGCCGCGGGTTGCTGTAGTAGGCAATCTTGTCGCGGACCTGACCCTCCACGTGATAGCCCAGTGCTGCGCCGTACTTGCGCAGCAGTGCTGCAATCTCGGAGCGGTCGCAGTTGATGGCATGCTCCAGAAGGGTGTTGTTGCACGTGCCCGGGTGGACGCCGATCTTGAGTAGGTAGCGCAGCGCGGGGAGGTTGTTGTTGGTCACTGCGTCCGCAACCCACATGAGCAGGTACGGCTCGGCGCTCATGGGCCCGCCGATGACACGGTCCACGACGCGCACGGCCGCGTTCACCGCCTCGTTCTGCTCCCAGGAGCGCATCCGCGTGTGGTTGTAACAGTAGATGTACTTGTTCTTGTACTTGGTGGTGCCATAGTGCCATGGTGGGTAGTCCCACGCCGCCATGGTGACCTCGTCAATCATGAGACCGCGCTTGTGTGTGCGCACGCACGAGCACTGGTATGCGCACGGATGCGCGACTCGACAATTCTTAAGAATCCAATGAATTGGAATTACTTGAGCACATTGGCCTTCCCTGGCCCGGGAGGCCCAAGTGCTCAAGTAATTCATCCACTACCTTTTCCAATTTGCGGTAATACATTGGATCCACTGAATAACCCAATTCATTAGGATTACTTGAGCACCTCGACCTTCCCTGGCCCGGAGGGCCCAAGTGCTCAAGTAAGTCATCCACTACTTTTTCTAATTCGCGACGAATAAATAATCAGGTGAGCAGGCCCGGGAAGTTGGCGCAAAGGTGCAGCAGGTCAAGGTAGGTTAGGTCGCGCCCGTACTGGTTCTGGTGCGTGACGCGGTGCATGCTCCACTCGAGCTCCCCGCCAATGTTCGTGACGGGACTAATGTGCGCAAAAAGTTGCCAGGTGGGCATCTGGCATCCGTCCTCCTCCACGTCGCCCCAGCTGGGCGTGCCATCCTCCTCCACTTCTTGCGTGATGCGCGTGTCACACAAACGCTGCGCAAGGTGATCGGCCGCTTGGTGGTTCTCGACGGCGTGCGACCCTCCCAGCACCACGTCGGCGAGCAAGCGACGCAGCGTGTACTCGGAGCCGCACAAGCCGTAGCCGTGCACCTCGATGAGCATGTCGACCACCTGGACTTCAACATCGCCTTCATCGCTGAGGCGGAAGAGCGACCAGTTGCACGCGGTCAACGGATCGATGGCCCGCACGTCAGTCTTTTTGCGCCGAACCAGCTTGAGCTTGAGGCGGTGGATCGTGCCGTAGAGTGGCCGCTCCTGCAGATGTTCGTCGAAAAAGCGCACGGTCATCGGCAGGGTGTAGCTCTGCGTCGCCTGGGTGGAGACCTCGCGCTCCAACGCATAGTCGTTGACTGACCACGCTTGCCACTCCTTGCTGCGCAGCACCCGGCGGCAGCGGTTGGCCATGCTGTGGCTCACAGTCTTGAGGAGCCGCAGCTGCATGAGCGACATGTGGCGCAGCACGACCAGCCACAGCTCCGCAGGCAGCTCGGTGTCCCAAGGGACGTACGCATCGCACTCGCTTGCGCACGTACGAGCACAAGACGTGTTGGGCGTGCGCATCATATTGACATTGACAAGAACACACAAGGCGCAAATTGCCACTTGTAAGCGGCGCACGGGACAAGTGCTCGTGCGTGCGCCAGCGGAATGTCCATCGACCAAATCGATAGGGTTTTGGAGGCGGTCAAAGAGGTGCAGGACATCTTCGAGGACGAAAAGGAGCACTTGCCAAACGGAGCGTACCTGCGCCTGTGCGACGCCCTGCAAAAGGTGTACAACCACGCCCGTGCGCTCAAGCCTGGTGGCGACGGGTCGGACGAGGAGGAGGAGGACGAAGCGCAGGGCTCCGACGACGACGACGAGGAGGAGGGGGAGGAGGAGTCGGATTCGGAGCCCGAGAGGGAGCGCACCGAGGACGACATGGGGCTCAACGAGCTGTCGGAGCTGTGGGAGTGTCAGTTTGACTTTGGCCGCTGGAACGCCGTGCTGCCCCTTGAGGGACTGATTGAGACCATTACGATGAACGACGAGGCGAAGCGCTCGTGCGCGGCGGTGCGCGTGCTCAACCGGGCCCTGAAGGGCTCCAAGACGGACGACCCGGAGGACGCCGAGCGGATCCTCCAGTGGAAGGAGGACTTGGTCGAGAAGCACGCGATCCGGACGTG
>Ga0160423_10004945_pt1 | contig 10918 bp, 9 predicted proteins | sample CRUFie14St8metaG_FD_108191 | JGI IMG/M metagenome (GOLD analysis project Ga0160423, IMG submission 108191) | Marine microbial communities from the Costa Rica Dome - CRUD Field 142mm St8 metaG | ecosystem: Environmental > Aquatic > Marine > Oceanic > Photic zone | place: Costa Rica: the Eastern... | reverse complement strand
GGTGTTGATGATACTGGTTATGACGTTAAATTCTTTGGTGCTACAACTGGTAAGTACATGTTATGGGATGCTAGTGCCGATACATTAATATTAACTGGAGAATTAGATGCTGGTTCATTAGATATTTCTGGTAACGCAGATATTGATGGTACTTTAGAAGCTGATGCGATTACTGTTGGTGGAACAGCACTTAATACAGTTATTGATAACAGAATTAAGGTTGTACAAAAAACTGCAACAATAGATGTTAGTTCGTTAACAAGTAATGTTAATAAATGTAGTATTACTCACGGTTTGAACTCAACTAACTTAATTATTAAATTATACGATAGCGTTACGTTTTTAGATGTCTTTGCAGATGTTGATAGACTTAGTGTTAATCAAATACAAGTTACTTTCTCTCACCAACCTACTAACGACATTATTGTTGTTATTCAGGAAATAATTGGAGACAATATAAGTGCAGGATCAGATATTACATATCCTAGCTCTTAATAAATAATCAAATAAATATAGACGGTGCTACGGTACCGTCTGTATTATTTTAAATAAAATATATGGCTATAAATATACTACAAGAACTAAGACTTCAAGATGATACCCGTATAAGATTCGGTGATAGCACTTATGATGGCGCAGATGGTGATCTTGTTATATATAATACAGGTAACAACCCAACCTTTGACTTTAATGGCGCGCTTGGAAATACTAGATTTATAGGTGGTGGTTACGAGTTTAGAGGCCGTGGAGAATCATATACTAGTAGTGGCTCGTTGGGTAGTAAATTATTGCAAGTTGCAGTTGGTGGTACTAGGCTGTATTATGATGGAACAGAAGAGTTAAGAACGTCACAGACAGGGCTTATACTTGAAAATACATCAGCGGTTCATCAAGTACACGGAAGTTTTAAAATCAATAAAGCTTTAAGAAGAACTATAACTACAGTAACTGGATCTTCTAATGTTTTCACATTTAATTGCTCTGATGACAATGATAATTTTGAAGCAACATTAAATAATGCTACTAACACTATAAAATTATTATTTGATGTTAATGACGCGCGTGGTGCAAGTGGTACTATAGTGTTAACTAATCCATCTTCAGTAGGTTCTTTTGCTATTAATCAAATAACTGCAGAAAATGATAATGGTACTTCGCTTAATGTCTTAACACCTGGTGGTGCTGATATTTCTTTTGATTTAACTGCAAATTATTCAGCTATATTAACTTATTTTGCTCAAAAAACAAATAACTCATTGGGTGCGTCTAAAGTATTTATAAACTACGTTGGAGGTTATTCAACTTAAAATAAAATTTAATGAAGTGGTTATGGAATAAGATAGATTTCTGGAATACCGCGACTAGCAGAAGTACAACAATTAGTACTTCTAAATCAACGGCTACTAGTAAATCCACAACTACTACTTTTAACACAAGTAAGAGCACTACAACTGTATTCAACACGAGTACTAATACAACTACTACGTTTGAAACTAGTAAAAGTACAAGTACTGTTTTTAATACTAGTACCACAACTACTTTTGAAACTTCTAGAGAAACTACTGTATCAACTAACAGATCAACTAGCACAGAGTTTAATACTAGCACATCTACAACTACAACCTTTAACACTAGTAAGTCAACCACGACTACTTTCAATACTAGTACAACTACAACATTTGAAACATCTAGGCAGACAACAATCTCTACTAGCAGATCAACTACAACTACATTTAATACAAGTAAGTCTACAACTACTACTTTTAATACTAGCAAGAGTACTACTACAACCTTTAATACAAGCACGACAACAACTTTTAATACTAGCAGGGAAACTACAATATCAACAAGTAGAACTACTCAAACTGCATATAACACTAGTAAAAGCACAACTACTATTTACGAAACTAGCAAAAGTACTACTACTACATTTAACACTAGTACTACTACCACGTTTGAAACTAGTAGGTCTACTACTATATCAACTAGTAGAAGTACAACAACAACTTTCAATACTACAAAAAGTACTACCACTACTTTTAATACAACAAAAAGTACTAGTACAGTATTCAATACAAGTACTACAACGACTTTTAACACAAGTAGAGAAACTACTATAAGTACATCAAGGTCAACTCAGACTACATTTGCTACTAGCAAGTCTACGTCTACTGTTTTCAATACTAGCACAACTACTACGTTCAATACAAGTAGAGAAACAACCATAAGTACGTCTAGAAACACTACCACAACGTTCAACACTAGTAAATCTACATCTACAGTATTTAATACTAGCACGACTACTACTTTTGAAACAAGCAGACAAACAACTATTTCAACTAGTAGAAGTACTACTACTACATTTAATACTAGCAAGAACACAACTACTACTTACAACACAACAAAGTCTACTAGTACGGTTTTTAACACAAGTACCACTACTACTTTCAACACTAGTAGAGAGACTACTATATCTACATCTAGATCTACAACGACTACGTTTAATACTAGTAAAAACACTACAACGACTTTCAATACAACAAAGTCAACTAGTACTGTGTTTAATACTAGTACTGTTACAACGTTTAATACAACTAGAGAAACTACAGTGTCAACTAGTAGGAATACTACAACAACCTTTAATACAAGTAAAAATACGACAACTACGTTTAATACTACTAAGTCTACAAACACTGTATTTAACACGTCTACTACAACAACATACAATACCACTAGACAAACAACTATTTCAACTAGTAGGAGTACAACAACAGTATACAATACTACTAAGTCTACGACTACAACGTTTAATACCACTAAAACAACCAATACTGTATTTAATACAACAACTTTAACTACATTTAGTACGACTACAAATTATAATACAACTAGATCAACTGCGACTAGCAGAAACACTACTGTATCTACTACTAGAACTACTCAAACCGCGTACAATACTACTAAAACTACAGAGACTACTTTTAATACCACTAAAAATACAGCAACTAGTAGACAGACTACTATATCAACTAGTAGAAGCACGAATACTGTTTTTAATACAACAACGTTAACAACATTTGGCACTCAAACAACTTTTAGTACTTCTAAGTCAACTCTTACTGTTTTTAATACTACTACTTTAACTACTTTTGTAACATCAACAGCGTATAATACTAGTACTGATACCACAACTGTGTTTAACACTACTACTTTAACCACGTTTAACACGATAACAACTTTTAATACTAGTAGAAATACTACTACGGTGTTCAACACAACAACGTTAACTACATTTAACACCACAACAACATTTTCTACTAGTACATTAACAGAAACAATTTTCAACACTAGTACTACCACCACTACTACTACTACGTTTAACACAAGTACTGTTACAACCTTTAATACTACAACTACGTTTAATACTAGTAGAAACACAACAGAAAGTAGAAGTACAAGTACTACAACAACTTTTAATACTACAACTACTTTTAATACAACTAAATCTACTAACGTTAACTTTGTTGTATGGGATAGAGATGAAACTAGTAATAATGGCGCTTCTTTTCTTTATAAGCAAAACATAACACCTACTAGTGGAGGAAATATTGCTTCACCTGAAATTAGATTTAATAATCAACTTCCTGAAAACGCGAGTGAAGTATATATACATTCAGAAGATGATCAAGATTACTCGTACTATAATGCGTTTTTAAATATAATGAATTTTGTTAATGCTGGTGGTGGAAATTATGCTAGATTTCTTATTAGTGATAGAAACAGTAAAAATCTTTCTTTTAAAATCACTGGTGGATCATATAATAGTACTTTAAATTATTTTACATTTGATCTAGCTGAAAACATATTTGTTGACACGGTTAAGCTACCAAATTATAATACGTTTGTTAGTATTCCACAAGATACAAAAGTAGATATATGGATGTGGAGAAGTGATGGTTCTGGTGGATATAGTACAAGTACTACAACTACGTTTAGTACGAGCACGTTAACAACGTTTAACACTACAACAACATTTAATACAACTAAAAGTACACAAACAACGTTTAGTACTTCTAAATCTACATCAACTAATAGAAATACAACAGAAAGTAGAAGTACGCAAACAAGTAGAAATACTCAAAGATCAACCATAACACAATTTAACGCGTTTACTTTATACAATACATTTAGATCAACATTTACATCTGGCGGCGGTGGTGGCGGCTGTAGTAGAGGTTGTATATAAAATTAAATAATATGAATATACCTTATAGAACATCGGATACGCAACAAAATTATCATGCAGCTGATTTAACTTTTCGTGAAAATGGAGACATAGTCTGGACTAACCCTGCTACTAATGAGGTGTGGGAAGTTATGATGGAGTGGGAAATACCAATCATGCAAAAAGCGGCAGAGGTGTGTGTTGACGCTGGTGCAGATGTTTTAGAGTGTGGTTTTGGCATGGGTATATTATCAGACGCTATACAGGCTAGAAACCCAGGTACTCACACAATATGTGAAACGCATCCTCAAATAATACCTAAATTAAAAGCTTGGGCTGCAGATAAACCTAATGTAATTATTGTTGAAGACAAATGGTTAAGTTTGTTAAACGAACGTAAAGGTTATGATGCAATATTAATGGACACATATGCAGATCCTGATTTACATCCTCATTTTAGATATTTTGTAAAACAAAAAGCAAAAGACGGAGCTAAAATAACATGGTGGAATTATAGTGGTGGAACAACAGATGAATATATGAAGTTTCACTGGGACGATGTAGTATTTCATGACGTAGCTATATCTCCACCTGAAAATCAATATTATAATAGAACTGTATATCATGTTCCTGTTAAAATTTACAACAGAGAAACAGGTTTTGGTGTATTATCAAGCTCTAGTTTCAATATAAATGAAACAGAAAGTAAAGATTTACATGAGGTTAAATCATTTTTAACTTGTGATATTTCAAATGGAACAAAAAGCGTTAAAAGTGTTGAAGGTGTTGAGAGATTAGCGATGTACTGCGAAGGTTTGTACACTTTAAATGAAAATTTAGTTATAGCTGGTTCACATCCTATATACGTAAAAAGAAATAATCAATGGACTACAGTTAAAGTAAATGAACTTGTAATTGGTGATAAACTATATGGTAAAAATGGAGAGGTTGAGCTAACAAGTAAAACTTTTGATTCGTCTGAAACAACAAGACAAATATATAAGGTAGTGCTTAATAATTACTTTGTTAACGATATATTATTGAAAGGAGGGTCTGATGCCTAATACTACTACTGTTTTTGGAACATCCAGGTTAACAACAATATCTAGGTTTACTAATACTACTTATACAACTACTTATAACACAACGACTACTTACACTACTAGTACTGTATACAATACGACAACTACTTTTAATACTACTACTAATACAACCACTACGTATAATACTAGTAAATCTACAGCTACCTCAAGAAATACTACTTATGCTACTAGTAGAAGTACTAGCACGACTGTACCCGCAGATATGGATGATGATGTAATGACTTTTTACAACACTAGTACAAATACTTCAACGTCAAGAAGTACAAATACTACAACAACATATACTACATCAACTACATATAATACAACTAGAAGTACGTCAACAAGCTCTACAAGAACAATAAGCACCAGTAGAGACACTACGACTACTACAAATTATAATACTAGCACTCTTACATCCGAGTCTAGTGCTACCACTAGAAGTACATCAACAAGTAGAAACACTACAGTATCAACTAGTAAAACAACGACTACTACTTATAATACCACTAAGAGCACAGCGACGTCTAGAAACACTACTTACGCTACTCAGAGAGATACTACTACAAATTATAATACTAGTACTAACACGTCTACTAATAGAAATACAACGGTATCTACTAATAGAAATACAACCACTACTTTCAACACAAGTACTATCACACAAACGAGTAGAAATACTACATACAGTACAAATAGAAATACTACAACGGTATTTAACACGTCTACAACAACTACATTTAATACTGTAACTACTTTTGAAACTAGTAAAAATACAACTACAACTTTTTCAACAAGTACTAATACCGTAACTACGTTTAACACAACTACGTTAACAACTTTTAATACTACAACTACTTTTAACACTAGCACTGTTACGCAAACAAGTAGAAATACAACTGTATCTACAAATAGAAATACTACGACAACTTTTAATACAACAAAATCTACTACAACAACGTTTAACACGTCTAAATCAACAACAACGACGTTTAATACATCTACTACAACAACTTTTAATACGTCTAGAACAACAACTATTAGTACGAATAGAAATACCACTACAACGTTCAACACAACGAGAAGTACTCAAACAACTTTTGCTACAAGTAAAAGCACTACTACTGTGTTTAATACGTCTACAGTAACAACATTTAACACAACTAGAACAACAACTATTAGTACAAGTAGAAATACAACAACAACCTTTAATACTACTAGGTCAACTCAAACTACATTTGCTACTAGTAAAAGTACCACAACAGTATTTAATACGAGTACAACTACTACTTTTAATACATCTAGATCTACTACGATAAGTACAAGTAGAAACACTACGACTACTTTTAATACTACTAGAACTACGCAAACTACTTTTGCTACTAGTAAATCAACTACTACAGTGTTTAATACCAGTACGACTACCACGTTTAACACGTCAAGATCTACAACTATTAGCACAAGTAGAAATACTACAACTGTATACGCTACTAGTAAATCAACAACTACCACGTTTAATACGTCTACAACGACAACTTTCAACACTAGTAGATCTACTACAGTATCTACAAGTAGAAATACAACTACGACTTTTAATACTAGTAAAAATACAACCACAACATTTAACACTAGTACAACGACTACGTTTAACACTAGTAGATCAACGACCGTTTCTACCAGTAGAAATACTACGACTACGTTTAATACAACTAAAAGTACTACTACGACGTTTAATACTTCTAAAAGTACTACAACCGTATTTAACACATCAACCACGACAACATTTAATACTAGTAGGTCTACTACTATAAGCACATCTAGATCTACGACTACAATATTTAATACAAGTAAGTCTACTACTACTACGTTTCAAACAAGTACTAATACCACTACGACTTTTAATACAAGTACGACTACCACTTTTGAAACTAGTAGATCAACAACTATAAGTACATCAAGAAGTACAACAACTACGTTTAATACAACTAAATCTACTACGACCACATTCAATACTAGTAAGAGTACAACAACGGTGTTTAACACTTCAACAACAACAACTTTTAATACTAGTAGAAGTACTACTGTTAGTACTAGTAGAAGTACAACAACTACTTTTAACACAACAAAAGCAACAACTACAAACTACAACACAAGTACTAACACGACTACTACTTTTAACACTAGTACGACTACAACTTTTAATACAACTAGAGTTACAACGGTTAGTACGTCTAGAAACACGACGACTACATTTAATACGACTAAAACTACACAGACAACATTTAGTACAAGTAAGAGTACAACGACGACTTTTAATACTACAAAGAGTACAACTACAACATTCAACACCACTACAGTGTTTAATACTAGTACAACTACTACGTTTGAAACTAATACTAACTGGTTTGATGGTGACTCTGGTAATTACGGTCAATTAGGTGGTGTATCGTTTGATAGGTAGAAAAGCGTAAAAACGTGTAACTATTATAATACTAATAAATTAAATTTAATTATATGGAAATGTTTAATAGACGTGAGTTGGACAAAAGAATTGGCCATCTCAAAAAAAATAAAAAACTTGAAAGTTTAGAGCAAGTAGAAGGATACTTCATAAGAAGATGTACTGAGGCTGGTATTGAGTTTAGCTATGATGTTATGGCTGATGAAATGCCTTATTTTAAAACTTTAGCATATACTGAGTTTGCTACTAATTTTTACTTACAGCCTTTAAATACAAAGCTTAGATACGCTCAAATGATTGACGCATATGCTGATGATTGTGAAATTGTTGACTACTCATCTTATTTAATTGAAAATATTATGAGTAAAAATGCAAATAAGTATCAAGATCGAAACTCTAAATTTGATGAATACGAGCCTAAAGATAATATTGTTATATTACCTGGCTCAAATAAAGTAAAATCCAACATTTGTTTAAACAGATTAAAGTTTTTAGCAAATAAACATGGTAATAACATGTATTTTAAGCCGCATCCTATAACAACACATCAAATTATAGGTGAGTTAAAAGACTTTTTTGGCGACCAAAATATATTACCAAGGGATATAGATATGTATTATTATTTACAAAAAGCAAATAACGTATATACTACTCATATTAGTGAAAGTATGATATACGCGGCTGTTTTAGGTAAAAAAATTGAACCTATTGATGTTTGGAATAACATACAAATGGGATCTTTTTACTGTATTAACAATCATTTGCTTGATAATCAACATGATATTAAAAATTATATCAATAAATGTTTTTCAAGTCCAAAGTCTGGTATTATAAACCCAGCTGTAGACAAAAATTGGAAAGAAAAAATAGATAAATACTTACAATACATACTTAAAAAACGAGAAATGTACAAAGACTGGTTTATAGCTGAACCAAAAAAGAAGTAAAAAGCGTGACAATTGCGTGATAATATAAAAGAAAACTAAAATTTAATACAATGGCAAAAAAAATAACGAAAAAAGAATTAGCTGAACTACAAGATAATATAAAAAGTTTAAACAGCGTTCAAATTAAAATTGGTGAGCTTGAACTAGGTAAATTAAACTTAGCTGCTCAATTTAATCAACTAAATAGTAACATGAAAGAGTTTCAGGCTAAACTTGAAGAAAAGTATGGCTCTGTAAACATTAATGTTAACACTGGAGAAATTAAAGATGAAACTAATAAGAAAAATTAGCATAGGTAGAGATTACAAGAACGATGCAATGCATTATTCAGTTGGTCAAGAAGTTTATGGTAATCATATTATATGTGACATCATAGAATCTAAAGACAAGTTTAGTGTTTTAATTGAAAAAAATAACGAGGTTTTACCTTGGAAAGATTTCAATAAAAACATGGCTGTATCAGTTGAATATAATCTTGAGTATTAATGAAAGGAACGTTTTATTTTTTAATAAAACCTAAAACGCAACGATACAATAATACTAAGAAAATTGGTGATAAAGAACTTATTTTAAACTCTGAAATTTACAACCATCAATATGTTAGCCGCGAGGCTATTGTTGTAGGTTTACCTTCAGAGTTTAACTCACCAATTGAAGAAGGTGATGAAGTAATCGTACATCATAATGTGTTTAGAAGATGGCACGATGCAAGAGGTAGAGAGCGTAATTCAGGTAGTTATATAAAAGAAGATTTGTACAGGGTTAGTGTAGATCAAATATTTGCTTATAAAAAAATAGTAGAGTGGAAGGCTTTACCAGGTTATTCATTTATAAAACCTATACAAAAGCAAGATGGATCTGAAGCTGATCAAATAGGTATTGTAAAATATTCCGATGGTAGTTTTAAAAAAGGAGAACTAGTAGGTTATAACAAAGCAGCTGAATATGAGTTTATTATAGGAAAAGATAGGTTATACAGGGTTCCAAACATTTTTATTGAAATTAAATATGAGTACAAAGGAAAAGAAAAAGAATATAATCCAAGCTGGTTACAGAGCGGTTGACGAGTTGGTTAAGGTTGCTAAAGAGCCTATAGTAGAAACTGAAGATGATGTTTCTGCTGATAGATTAAAAAACGCTGCGGCTACAAAAAAACTAGCTATATTCGATGCTTTTGAAATACTTAACCGTATTGAAGCTGAACAAGCAATGCTTGATGGTGTTGTAAAAGAAACTAAGCAAGAGTCTTTTGGTGGTTTTGCAGAAAGAAGATCTAAATAATGTATAATCAAAGTTTATGTGAAATTGTTAAGCCAATAAAATTAAACACAATTAAAAGGCTTAATAAAAAAAAGGCTTGGAAATATGGCTATAATAAAGAACACGATGTTGTAGTTATTAGCAAAGATGGTACAATAGGTGATGTGTATAGCATACAGAACTTGAAAATAGCATTACCTAAGCAACCAAAGAAAGTACATAAGTTTGAAAAAAACAAATGGCAAGTTACACCATATCCAAAAGAACTGAATCAAATAAAAACTATATTTGATTGGCGTGATTACCCAGCTAATTTTAAAGAAAAGTATATAGATTACATAGAAGATGAGTTCAGAAAAAGAGAAAATGGTTTCTGGTTTTATAACAAGGGTGTTGCTACTTATATTAGCGGTACTCACTATATGTATCTCCAATGGTCTAAAATAGACGTAGGTAAACCTGATTTTAGAGAAGCAAATAGATTATTTTATATATTTTGGGAAGCTTGTAAAGCTGATAGTAGATGTTATGGTATGTGTTACCTTAAAAACAGACGATCTGGTTTTTCATTTATGGCTTCAGGTGAAACAGTTAATTTAGCTACAATATCTAGTGATGCTAGATTTGGTATATTATCTAAGTCTGGTGCTGATGCTAAAAAAATGTTTACTGACAAGGTAGTACCAATATCAGTTAATTACCCTTTCTTTTTTAAACCGATTCAAGATGGTATGGATCGACCAAAAACAGAGTTAGCTTATAGAGTACCAGCTTCAAAACTTACAAGAAGAAAAATAACAAGCAACGATAAACCTGAAGAGCTAACAGGTCTTGATACAACGATAGACTGGAAAAACACAGGTGATAACAGTTATGATGGTGAAAAGCTAAAACTATTAGTACATGATGAATCTGGTAAGTGGGAAAGACCAGATAACATATT